>Ga0299915_10000852_pt1 | contig 22644 bp, 18 predicted proteins | sample RVTome_13_FD_200263 | JGI IMG/M metagenome (GOLD analysis project Ga0299915, IMG submission 200263) | Soil microbial communities from uranium-contaminated site in the Upper Colorado River Basin, Wyoming, United States - RVT92D227 (version 2) ... | reverse complement strand
TGGCGCTCACACCATCACGGTCGTCGCCACCGACGGCGCCGGCAACCTCGGTTCCGCGACCACCGCGAGCTTCACGGTCGACACCGTCCTGCCGATCGTCACGTTTCAGTCGCAGCCGGCCGCGCTCGGCAACGACACCACGCCGACCGCGACCTTCACCGTCAACGAGACCGCGACCACGCAGTGCCGGGTCGATGCCGGCGCGCTCGCGAGCTGCACCGGGACGTTCACGCCGACCGTCGGCAACGGCGCGCACACGATCACCGTCGTCGCCACCGACGGCGCCGGCAACGTCGGATCGGCCACCACCGCGGGCTTCACCGTCGACACCGTCCTGCCGATCGTCACGTTCCAGTCGCAGCCGGCCGCGCTCAGCACTGACACCACGCCGACCGCGACCTTCACGGTCAGCGAGACCGCGACCACCCAGTGTCGCGTCGATGCCGGCGCGCTCGCGAGCTGCACCGGCTCGTTCACCCCGACCGTGGGCAACGGCGCTCACACCATCACCGTCGTCGCCACCGACAGCGCCGGCAACGTCGGATCTGCCACGACCGCGAGCTTCACCGTCGATGCGACAGCACCGATCGTCAGCTTCCTCGACGTGCCACCGGCGGTGTGGCCGGTCGATTACTTCAACGTGCTGTTCAACGCGAACGAGACCGTGACGTTCACGTGCTCGCTCGACGCCGCCGCGTTCAGCCCGTGCTCGAGCCCGGCGCCGCTCACGAACATCCCGTACAACGTCGCGTCGACGTTCCGCGTGCGGGCGACCGATGCGGCCGGCAACGTGACCACTGTCCAGACCAGCTGGCGATCCGAGGACGGCCTTGTCCTGCACTATCCCTGGGAGCAGGGCAGCGCCGACAACACGAGCCTGCTCGCGCAGAACGCGATCTACAGCCCGAACGGCCCCGCAGCCGGAACCGGTCCGGTGGTCGGTGGCTGGGCGGGGACGTCGATCGGCAGCGTCGTCAGCGCGCACCAGTACGCGGCCACCGATCAGCCGCTCAGCTCGTCGGTCGATGATCAGTACACCGCGTCGTTCTGGATCCGTCCGGCGAGCGACGCGGCCAGCGGCACCGTGTTCTCGACGATCGGCGCGACCGGTGGGCTCCGCGTGTCGATCCTGGGCAACGAGCTCACGGTCACGGTCAAGCAGCTCGATGGCCAGGAGATCAAGGCGTCGTCGTCGATCGCGCTCGGCCGGTGGAGCAGCGTCGGGCTTCGTACGACCGGGATCGCGAAGCCGCTCGAGGTCTTCCTCGACGGTGAATTCAGGTTCGCGGTCTCGGCGCAGGCCACCGGGTTCGGCGCCGGTCAGGCCAAGAACCTGACCGTCGGCAACTGGGTCGCGCTCGATCTCGACGATCTGCGCTTCTACAACAAGGCGATCGCGTTCGAGGACATGTGCACGTTCGTCGCGCGTGGCACGAGGAACGGCCAGGGCCTCTGCGTCCCGCTCAGCCCGGGCTTCGAGCTCGACTTCGAGGGCGGACGCATCAGCGATTCCGGAATCTGGGGGCTACCGATCTCGGCGCCTCCAGCCCCCGCGTTCATCAAGGCGTTCAAGACCGGCGACTCGATGCGGCTCGGCGAGTTCTCGACCTGGGGGTACCTCGGCCAGACGGGCTTTGCCTCGCAGGTTGCCGCGGCCTCCGGTCACTCGTTCTCGCTGTGGTTCTTCGCGGACAACAGCGCGGTCGGTCGACTGATCGATTTCTCGAGGCAATGCGCCGTCGGTGGCCCGCCCGACCGGTGTGGGATCGCCCTCGACTTCGGGGACAGCGACGACTTCGCGGTCTTCATCGGCACCAACCAGGGCTTCCAGACGACCGTGTCGATCCCGATCCTTCCAGGTCAGATGAACAGCATCGTCGTGACCGAGCAACGCACGGGCGCGAAGACCGACTCGATCTCGATCTACGTCAACGGTCGTGCACCGCTCGTGGTCCCGGTGACCGCGGGTGACGTCTATGCCGTGGTGAGCGACAGCGTGCTGCTCTCGCAAGCCGCCGGTGCGATCGTCGACGAGTACGAGTTCTGGACCGCGGACCTGTCCAGGAACGACGAGATGCTGTGCGAGAACGGCTTCGACGGCCAGTTCGATCCCGCCGATGGCACCTGCGCGCTGACCTCCAACTGACGTCTGGCTGGCAGGTCCTGGCCGAATCGCGTGCATCTCGACGGCTCGAACACTTGCCGTGGCTAGTCGAGTAGCAATGACGCTCCGCGTGATCTCCATGCATTAGCCACCAGATCTCGCGGCACTGGGTTTGCTGAGGGCGGGGGCATCCATCGGAGTCCCCTCATGAACCGCTTCGCAACCATCCTGGCCACCGCGGCCCTCGCCCTCCCGGCCACCGCCTGCACCGAGGAAGACCTCTACGACGGTGAGACCGTCAAGTCGGACGACGGCAAGACCGATTCGAGCGCCCTCGCGGTGTTCATCGATGCCGAGTTCGAAGGCAAGCTCCTCGTCGACTCGTCGTTCAACGACGTCTCGACCGTCCAGGACCAGCTGCTCTATACCGTCGGCCTGCTCAACGGCCACAACTCGGTGGGTCGCGTCGACAAGGTCGTCGTCACCAACATCCGCAAGGCGTCGGTCGGCGGCAAGACCGAGCTCAAGTACACCGCGAAGCTCCCGATCGCGTGGGGCAAGCGCAATGCTGTGCCGAGCACGCTCGAGCTCAAGCTGCCGCTCGACATCTCGTTCTCCGGCCAGAGCGCGTTCGCCGAGAAGTACAAGCATGACTGCGTCGACTTCGGCGCCCACGACGTCGACAGCGGCTCGATGTTCTACTACTACCGGCCGCGCCAGTCGGGCTGCACCATCGACGCCGCGGACGTGCTCACGGTCCAGGCGACGGTCTCGCCGAGCCCGACCCAGAGCACCGGCAAGTTCCCCGAGTACAACAAGGTCTGGGAGGACGGCAAGCTCGAGGTCCTCGCGATCTTCGGCAAGTTCGAAGACGGCGCCACGACGTCCTCGGACGCCGGCATCGCCGCCTACAACCAGTTCATCTCCTCGATGAAGCAGGAGCTCGGCGCGCGCAACCTCACCACGGTTCCGGCGACGATCCCGTCGAGCCCGGGCGTCGCCACCCCCGACGTCGAGTTCAACGCGACCCTCCCCGATGGCAAGACGATCCACGTCGTCGGCCTGCTCACCGACAACGTCCGCACCGGGCTCTCGCAGACCGCGTTCCGCACCCGTTACGAGGCCCTCTCGAGCCGCGCCGACTTCATCGTCTACAACGGTCACGCAGGTCTCGGCACCAACGTCCGCGCGCTCGCCCAGGCCGGCAAGTGGGTCGCCGGCCAGTACGTCGTCGTCTACATGAACGGCTGCGACACCTTCGCGTACATCGACGACGCCCTCAACCGCGCGCACAAGACCATCAACCCCGACGACACCACCGGCTTCAAGTACATCGACATCGTCAACAACGCGATGCCGGCGTTCTTCCACTCGATGTCGGGCGCGACGATGTCCATGTTCCGCGGCCTCGTGAACTTCAACGAGCCGGCGACGTACGAGCAGATCTTCCGCGGCATCGACAGCTCGCAGGTCGTCCTCGTCTCCGGCGAGCAGGACAACACGTTCACCCCCGGTGGCGGCGGCACGCCGACCGCGTGGCCGGGCCTCACCGACCGCGGCAGCGTCAAGCGCAACGAGGCGAAGACCTTCTCGACCCCGACCCTCGACGTCGGCACCTACGAGTTCGCCATCACCGGTAGCGGCGGCGACGCCGACCTCTACGTCCGCGTCGGCAGCGCCCCGACCACCACGAAGTTCGACTGCCGCCCGTTCAAGACCGGCTCGAACGAGAGCTGCTCGGTGACCCTCGCCCAGCCCTCGACGATCCACGTCATGGTGCGCGGCTTCTCCTCGACCACCGCGAAGTTCGACATCGCCGGCAAGAAGATCTGACCTCCTAGACTCGCCATACGCTCTCGCTCATCGCGCGGCCCCAGGGGACATGGTCCCACGGGCCGCGTAATCGTTTTCGGTGCTGGTGCTGGCGCGATGTGGCTCGACATCGGCGTGACCACGCTGCGCCTTTTGGTGCGAAGCTCGGCTCGATGAGATGGTTGTTGGTCGTGGCGGTCGTGTTCGGGGGATGTGGTGCGACGCAGAAACTGCCTCTAACCGTCGAGGTCCGCACGTTGGGCACGAGCCGATTGCTCGCGGCCACGTCCGCCGGCGACGCGACGGCGCTCGCGAAGTTGCTCCACCCCAACCTCACGTACGCCGGGGTGTGGTTCGCCGATCCGGCATGCAGGCAGCAGTTTTCCACTCCCGGCACGATTCAACCCACCGGGATCGCGCCGCTCGCGAAGTGCCTCACCACGCTTCCGTTCCTGACGAAGAGCGATCGAGCGAATCCGTTTCCCGATATCGGAGTCTTCACGTACGGGCCCGGAATCGAGATCGAGGTGCTGTTCGAGAACGAGAACGGGGAGCCAAAGGTCAAATGGATCGGGTTCGTGTCTCGACGCGAGACCAAGGACGCGCTCCCGACCGTCACGCAGCGCGCACTCGAAAGACTCCGAGTCGACACCTCGACGCTCGACGGGCACGCGCGTGCGGAGCTCGATCGCGAGATCTCGAACACCCCCCGCGCAGAGCGAGAATTCGGCTGGTTCAAGGTGTGCGTCGACGTGGAGGGTGTGGTGACCAGTGCACATCCGCGAATGGCTACCTCGCTCGTCGCGAACGATGTCTTCGTGACCCTCATCAAGCAGTGGAGGTTTCGACCATTCCTCCTCGGAGCTCAGCCGACTCCCGTCTGCTCGTTGGTTCACGTCGAATATCCAGTCCAGACGAATCGAACCGAGAACGTCTTTCCTTATCCGGTCTCCGATGTGAACGCGATCGTGGTGAGCCAGGCATTCATGAATCGAACGCGGAAGGGCGAGACGCTGATCGTGCCCCGCGATGCAGAGAAGGTCGTGCTCCAGAACAGCAACGCGCGACGCATCATCGGCCTGGTGCTGTACTGCATTGATACGACTGGCGCGGTCACATTCACATCGATGAGTCGATCGTCGGGCCTTGCCGGATACGACCGTGACCTCATGCGCGGAGTGTCGAAGTGGCGATTCTCACCGGTGATCTTCGACGGCATTCCGAAGCCGGTGTGTAGCCACGCGGTCTTCATCTACTCCCAGCGATAGCACCACTCGACCACCTCGGAGCTCGACGTAATGCCGCCCGGCGGCGCGCGAGTCGCGCGAGCTCACGCCTCCAGCCCGAAGTACCGGCGATACGCCGGCAGGATCTCGGCGAGCCTGCCACCGGGCTCGTCGTGCCCGGCGAAGTCGCCTCCTGCATCGCACTCCTCGATGTACGCGAGCGCCTCGCGTGCCTCCTCGGAGTCGAGGCCTCGCAGGTGCTGGAGCGTCACGGCGTACCCGGCGCCGCACAGCAGCTGGACGTCGATGCTGCACTTCGCGTCGAAGCTCGTCTCCTTCGCCCGCCAGATGAGGAGCGAATCGGCGACCTGCCCGGCCGCGAACAGCAGGACGCAGTAGGCCTTCATGACGAGCGTGTCGCTGTCGTCGTCGGCTTCGGCTTCGGCTTCGAGCTCGCAGGCTTCCTCGAGCCCGCTGCGAATCGCCGGGAGATCTTCATCGCGCGGCGGGATCCCGAACTGCGCGATGACGTCCTCTTCGGTGGCTCGTGCGCGCGACACGAATCGAGGATAGAACGCTTTCCCGTGGTCCGCGGACTAGAAGCCGGGGCGGATCAACGTCGTCGAGGTGGTCGCGGCGACCACGTCCACGCTGTGTGCGCGAAGCGCCATGCCCATGAAGGTCGCGCTGACGACGGTCTCGCCGGGCGGGACGTCGAACACGAGGAAGGCGCCTTGCTGCAGCTGGCTGAGATCCTGCTGCATACCGACCTCGACGTCGTTCTGCTTGACGCTGAGCGTGGCGCCGCCGATCGGCGTGTTCGCGCAATCGACGACGGCCAGGCCGACGGTGCCGTTGCCGGCCGCCTGCGTGTTGCCGGTGAACGAGACGAGCTGGCCGAACGTGGCGTTCGAGAACAGCAGCACGGGGGTCTGCGGAATGTCCGTGTTGATCGGGGCGGGCGGGTACACGCGCACGGTGCGGTGGCCGTCCTTCGACGCCTCGACATAGCCATCGATCGGCACGAGGCCCGTAGGGACCGCCGGCATGTCCCACACGCCGGCCGCGTCACTCGTGTCGGTAGCGATCGTGGCGTCCAGCGCGTTGACCGCCTTGACGGCCGCGTTCGCGACGGGCTCGAGCGCCATCGCGATGATGTTGATGTCGCTCGTGGTGCCCGAGATCGCGACCGTGGCCGGCGCCGTCGTCGGGGCGGTGTTCCCCATGCAGGAGAAGTCGAACACCTGCGCGTCGGGCGGCGAGTCCGGCTGGAACGCATCGATCGCAGCGTCGGGGATGACGATCAGGGCGTCGGGCTTGTTACTGTCACCACCGCCGCAGGCAACGGCGAGGGCAGTGAACGCGACATAGGCACAAGCGTGGAGAGTCCTCATCGCGTGCGGTCGTACACCCAATTGAACGAGAGTTCCACGACGATCGTCCTCACGCGACCTCACCGCAGACGAGATGTGCGGCGCGCAACAGATGTCAGGGGCGTTACCGTCGTCGACGCAGTGCGACGAGCAGGACGAGCCCGAAGCCGAGCGCAGCGTCGCCGCCGACCTGGCAGCCGGAGCTCTGCGGTGATTCCTCGTCGGTATCGGCGTCCGGAGGCGGCGAGCCGGTGCGCGGGTGGACGACGATCGGCATCGTCTGCGCGGGGCCGAACCAGGTCACGCCCTCCTGGACGAGCTGGAAGGTCTCGTCGAAGTGGGTCGTTTCGGAGACCTCCGGGGCGACCATCGCCCAGGTGAACCGCCCGACCGTGCCGGCACCGTAGTCTGTGTGATCGGCGGCGGTGGGCCGGTTCGGGGACAGCCAGTTGCCGGCCTTGAAGAACCTCGAGTCGCGGTCCTGCGGGTCCTGCGTGCCGACGCGCGTGTCGGGGTTCCACGTGACATTGCCGTCGTTGCGATACTCGAGGAACACCACGGCCTCGTCACCGGAGGTCAACTCGAGCGGTGCCTCGATCCCCGCGAAGCTCGCCTCGAATCGCGGCGCACAGTGCGCGGCAGCGCCGCTGCCGGTCGCGCGGATCGCGAGGTGGTTCGCCACGACGCGCTGCTGGCCATCCGACGGCGCGTTGACGACGCCGGTGCCCACGAGCCACATCGCCGACGAGCCGCCGCCGTCGAGGTTGACAGCGTCGCGCGCGCCGAGCTCGACGAACAGCGAGCGGACCTCGTCGCAGGTCATGCCGAGGCGGCTGGTCGCGCGACCATCGATGACCGCGAGGAACAACTTGGTCCGGGACGCATCGAAGCCGAGCGCCGTGCGCGGGTGCCGCGCGGTGCACAGCGAGTCGCCGTTGTTGTCGCGCAGGTTGCCGTTGACGATCAGCGAGGGATGGCCGCTCACGACCTCGCGCGCCCACGGCTCGACGCCGGCCGTGGCGCCGTGGCCCGGCAGCGCGACGCGGTTGGCACCGAACTGCACGGGCGAGACGTAGTCGTGGTCGATGCCGCCCCACCCCGCGCCGCCGGTCATCGACGGGCCGTTGGTCGAGTAGCTCTGGAAGCTGAAGAAGTCGCCGTTGATCGCGGCCTGCGCACCGACGAGCGTGCCGAAGCTCGACACCGTTCGCTGGCGCTCTCCGCTGCCGGTCGCGCGGACGCTGACACCCGCCGCGCACAGATCGACGACCAGCACGTTGACCTGCTGGTTCGCCGTCACGCGCCGGAGCCGCCGCACGCCGGGGAACGGATCGGACCAGGTGTCGGCCGCCGAGGCGACTTCAGGGCAACCTGCGACGAGGACTGCCGCGACCGCGATCGAGCGCATGCCGGATGGTTGGCAAGTCCGGGTCCAGGTTCGCCGCGTGTGACCTCGCGCAGATACGAGCGCGCGTCGTGCAGCTGCATGCGCACAGCCCACGGTCGTGAGCACACTACTCGAGGCAGATCGGGACCGAGCGGATCTTCGACGGTGACGAGACCACGTAGTACTCGTCGCGGGCCGAGCGGATGCGCAGCGGCATCGTGCCGTCGCCGAGGTCGAACGCGCGCACGTGCGTGCCGTCGATCCGGGTCTGTCGGGTCTTGCCGCGCAGGCCATCCTCGTGGACCCACTCGTCGATCCGCGTCGCGCGCTCCTGCCACAGCGGGGCGCCTGCGCCGTCGACGATCCGCATGCGCGCGGTGTTCCAGGAGGCGCCGTGATGGAACACCGTTTGGGTCCTGTCCTCGACGACCAGCTCGCTCGCGCCGTCGCGATCGAGATCGACCAGGCTCGCGGTCACCGTGGCCTCGAGCGACCTCGGCTCGCCTTTCCAGATGCGGCGCAGAGGGGTGCGCGTGTGCGGATCGACGAGCATGATCTCGAGCGGGGCCGACGGCTCGTGGCGGAGCGCGACGAGCCCGGGCGCATCGGTCGGCGCGAGCCGCAGCGGGCCGTACGGTGCGCGAACATCATCGAGCCGGCCGACGAGCTGCTGGATCGAGCCGACGGAGCTCGTGGGAGCCTTGCGATCGAAGAACCGCCACGGGTGCCCGGTCATCACGAGCCGAGAATCGCCGGCGAGCTCGAGCACGGCGGAGATGTCGGCGTACGACGGCGCGTCCGGATACTCGGCGACGAGCGCGTGCGAGGCGTCGGTCGTGTAGATGCGGAGCTTGTCGTCGAGCCGCACGACGAGGACCAGCGCACCTCCCCAGCGGACGAGCGACGGCTTCCACGGCTTGCCCTTGGCGGTCCACACGGTGCGCATCGCCGGGATCTCGACGATCGAGACGCCATCCGCTTGCTCGAGGACGAGCTCGCGCACGCCGTTGCCGTCGAGATCGACCGCCTCCTCCTGCTCGTTCGCGATCGGCGCGCCGTGCACGTGCGAGGACAGCATCACCGGCAGGTCGAGCCACTGGTCGCCGGCGAGCAACGCGCGAACCGCACCGCCCGAGCCGATCGGATCGACGCGGCCATCGCCGTCGACATCGACGCGGATCCGCGCATCGCGATAGCCCGCCGTGATCGGCACCAGCGCTCCACCCTCGAGGTGATAGAGCGTCTCGTGCCACGCTGCGGCGGCGCCGTCCCACGGCTTGTCGCCGCTGCCGCCGACGGTGATCCACAGATCGCCTCGCGTGCCATCGCGCCGTCGCGGCGTCGCCAGCTCGACATAGCCGTCGGGCAGCTTCCAGGCGCCCCGCTCGCGAAAGCTCGGCAGCTCGAACAGCCGCACGACGATCGCGCCCGCTTCGCGCACGAGGCTCACGCGGTCGAGCGTGCCGTTGCCGTCGAGATCCGAGAGCGTCGTGGCGTGGCGCTCGAGGTAGTCCGCGCCGCACGGTGCGGCGACCCGAGCGGTCTCGCGAAGCTGTTGCGGCACGGCGGCCGGCGGCGCGACGACCGGCGGCGGTGTGGCTCGGCCCGAGCACGCGAGCGCGGCGCACGTGGCGAAAGTTGTGAAAGTGGAGAGCGTCCCCATGGCAGTCGCCACAGTTCTGCACGCTTGCGCGCGGGTCCGCCCGGAGAAAGTTGTGAAAGTGGAGAGCGTCCCCTAGGCCCGGCGGAGGATGACGACGTGCTCGGCCTTGGGGCGATCGCCGAACGCGCGGCGCTCGCCGGCCCCGAGCATCGGGCGCTCCTGCGAGGCCCAGCCATCGATGATTAGCTCGTCGGTGACGGCGGAGCGGATGTCGTCCATCGCGTAGAGCGGACGGCCGCCGGCGACCGAGTCACCGAGGACGATCGCGGCCGCGCGACCCGGTGCGAGGGCGCGCGCGATCGCGTTGAGGCTGTCGGCGAGGGCGCTGCGCCAGGCGCGCTCGGCTTCCTGGCTGTTCGCGAAGCTGCGGCGCGAGCCGATCTCGCCGAAGTCGAGGTCTCGGTGGCGGAGGGCCAGGAAGTCGAAGCGCAGCCGCTGGTGCTCGGCGTAGTCGTAGACGCCGGCGTACGGCGGCGAGGTGACGATCGCGGCGACCGAGCCTTCGGGGACGACCTCGCCGATGGTGCGCGCGTCCCGCTCGTAGAGCTCGGTGGGTGGGCCCGAGCCGCGCGACAGATCGTGGAGGCCCGCGTACAGCAGATCGACGCGCTGGGTGAAGTGGCGAGCGGCGGCACCGCGCGCGATGTTGCGATCGACCCAGGCGCTGTTGGTGTCCGACGTGCGCGACGAGATCTTGTAGAGGATCGCCGACAGGCAGGCGGTGAGGATGCCGGCGAGCTCCGGGTCGTGCTCGCGCAGCTCGTCGAGGTGGTAGGCGAGCTGCTCGAGCTCGCGGCGAACGTGCGGCGCGAACCAGGCCGCGAGGCGGCGGTTGCGCGCGTTGGGATCGAAGCCCTCCGGCCTGCGCTCCGGCATCGGCTCGGCGCCCGACCGGCGTGCGGCCTTGCCGGAGGCGAGCACCGCGCCCGCGATCGTGTGGCCGACATCGCGCAGCTCCTTGCGCCGGCGCGGCGATGGGGTCCAGGTCTTCGCGCGTGCGACGAGGATCGCGAGCGGATTGAGATCGACCCCGATCGCGCGCATCCCGGCGGCCCGTGCCTCGACGAGCGCCGTGCCCGAGCCGCAGAACGGATCGAGGAGCGTGGCGCCTTTTCCCGAGTTGTAGCCGACGATATCGACGAGCACGCGCGCGGTCGCCGGGTGGAGGCGCGCCGGATAGCTATGAAACGGATGGGTCAGCGACTCCGCGATGTCGTGATCGATCGTGGGTGCGCGCAGCGCGGCGACGAGCGCATCGGTCAGCCCGCGGCTGATGCCGTCGGCGAAGATCCGCCCCGGCGCGCGCGGCATCGACAGAGAACGGCGCTGACGCGTTGGCACGCGCGCACCCTAGCACCGCTGTTCCGGCTTGCCGCAGTCCCGCGTCGAACATACGAGAGACCACCGCGATGGTACCGTCGAAATCGTGTCGAGGAAGCAGGAGACCCTCGCCGCTGTCGCACTTGCGAGTTACAGGCAGGCCGTCGAGGCCGCGCCTCCACTCGAAGCCATGGCGTCGCCGGAGTTGTCGAGCGTACTCCAGCGCGCGCGAGTCTTCGCCGACGCTCGACGTCACGTAGACATGATTCTCGAGCACTTTCTCCTCGCAGCCGTCATCGAACCGACCGGTGCCGCGATGCTCGAGGCGTGCGGCGCGGACGTCGATGCAACGAGAGTGAAGCTCGCGCAGTTCCTGGAACGGCCAACGACGCCACTCGACTGGAAACCCACCTACGACGCGGTCGTGAACGGCGCACGAGTACACGCCGTGTCCATCGGCAAGCCCATCACGATCGGCCACGTCCTTGCGTTGCTGATGCATGCGACTTGCTACGCACGGTCGTTGCTCGAAGATCAGGGTGTGACGCGCCTTGGCCTGCTCGAGTACATCTCGCATGGCACGATTCATGTGGAGTCTGCTGCCGGACTCCCGCCGGTGACGGTGGTCCATGGAGTCGAAGCCGCTGCAGCCTCGTCGAGCCTCTACGAGATTGTCCTCCACAACGACGACTTCACGACTCGCGAGTTCGTCGTCGACATTCTGCGCTCGCTCTTCGACAAGTGCGAGGACGAAGCCAACGCGCTCGCAAGAGCTGTCCACGAAACCGGATTGGGTGTCATCGGGACCGCAAAGTTGCGAGCTGCCATCAAGAAGATCACGAAGGTCACCCGGCTGGCTCGAAAGGCCGAGTTTCCGCTCAGACTCTCGCTTCGACCTGCCCTCTGAACGCCGACTCCCCGGCGATGCGATCCCACCTGCCGGTGGTAAGAAGGCGGCATGCCCATGCCACTCGAGATCATCGGACTCGGCAAGCGCGAGGTCCGCTTCGTGTGGGACGAAGGCGTCGAGGATCTGTACGGCACCCGCGAGCTACGAATTCGATGCGCCTGTGCGCACTGCCAGTCGGAGGCGACCGGCGAGCGGCTGCTCGATCCGAAGACCGTGCCCGAGGACATCACGGTCACCGACATGCAGCTGGCGGGGAACTACGGGGTCGGGATCCACTTCTCCGACGGACACACCACCGGGATCTACCGGTTTCGCGAGCTCCAGAGGACCAAGAAGTGATCGGTGAGCTCGAGGCCAGCTGGCGAGCGCGGAGCAGCAAGCGCGCGTTCCGGCCCGATCCGATCTCGCGCGCCACGCTGCTGCAGCTGTTCGGCGCCGCGCAGAGCGCGCCGAGCTGGTGCAACGTGCAGCCGTGGCGCGTGTGCGTGACCGAGCCGCCGGTCACCGCCGAGCTCGCGGCGTCGCTGTCGATGGCGGCGAAGTCCGGGCTGCCGCATCCCGAGATCCCGTTCACGCTCGATTATCCGTCGCCCTACAAGGAGCATCGCCAGGGCTGCGGCGTCGCGCTCTATCAGGCGATGGGGGTGACGAAGGAGGACAAGGCCGGGCGCTACACGGCGTGGCTGCGCAACTACGCGCTGTTCGACGCGCCCCACCTGGCGGTCGTCGCGTGTGATCGACGGCTCGGGACCTACGCCTACGTCGACATCGGAGTCTGGCTCGGCTACGTGCTGACCGCGGCGGCCGCGCTCGGGATCGATACCTGCCCGATGGCGTCGGTTGCGGCCTATCCGGAGCCGTTGCGCGCGGCTCTCCCGATCGCCGACACCGATGTCATCCTGTTCGGCCTCGTGCTCGGCAAGTCCGACGACGCCGCGCCCGCCAACACCTGCCGCACCACCCGCGAGCCGGTCGAGGCGAACGTCACATTCGTCGGTCCGTCGACGTCCTGAGCCGCCGGGGAACGCGACGGCGTTGTGATACGCTGCGTTCCTTCGCTTCGGGGGAGACTAATGAAGTCACGAGTAGTGTTCGTGGTCTTGGTGGCGCTCTGCGCGCTCACCATCACCGTTCGACCGTCCCTGGCTCAGCCGGCCGACGCCCTCAAGAAGGCCCAGTCGGCCTTCGATCAAGCACAGGCCGACTACCTCGGCGGCAAATGGGACGAGGCCGCGAAGGGCTTCGAGGAAGCCTACAGCTCGCGCCAGTTCCCGCAGTTCCTCTACAACGTCGGCGCTTGCCACCACATGAAGGGCAAGAAGACTTCGGATCCGGCCGCGTACCAGCAGGCGGTCGACTTCTACAAGAAGTACCTCGCTGCCGATCCGCAGGCGCAGGACAAGGCGAAGGTCGAGAAGGCGATCGGTGTCCTCGAGGCCGAGATCAAGCGCATCAAGGATGCCGGCCAGCAAGTCGGCTCGGGCTCGGATGCCGGCTCCGGCAGCGCGGCGCCGGTGACCACGCCTTCGGCCGAGGTCGAGAGCCTCGGTGAGGTGAAGGTCCGCGGGCTCGTGGTGATCGAGAGCGAGCCGCAGAACGCGACGATCTACCTCGACGATCGCAAGAAGGGCCCGTTCGCGCAGACGCCGTGGTCGGGCACGCTCGACGGCGAGCACAAGATCATGATCGAGAAGCGCGGCTTCATGGCGCTCGAGAAGACGCTGTCCGCCGATCCGAACAAGCTGCTCGTGCTGTCCGCGGTGCTCGGCAAGGAAGACTTCATGGGCTGGGTCGACGTCACGTCGAACATTCCGAAGTCCGAGGTGTTCATCGACAACCAGGAGCAAGGCGCCGTCGGCAAGACGCCGTACTCGCAGTACGTGAAGCCCGGCAAGCACGTCTTCTGGATCACCATCGAGGGCTACGACACGTACAAGCAAGAGCTCGAGGTGCTGCCGGGTGGCACGCACGAGGTCAAGGCGGCGCTCAAGGGCACCCCCGTCGGCAAGCTCAACGTGATCGGCCTCGGGATCGAGGACTCGACGATCTACGTCGACGGCAAGCTCGCCTGCGAACGCGGGCCGTGCCTCAAGGCGTTACCCGAAGGCGAGCACACCGTCACCGTCACACGCCCCGGGATGAAGTCGTACTCGCGGCGGATCAAGGTCCAGGCGAAGACGGAGACCAACGTCAAGGTCAGCCTCGCGCCGAAACCGAGCCGGTCCGACGCCGTGATCGCGTACATCCTCGCCGGAGGCTTCGCCGGTGGCGGGATCTTCCTCGGGCTACAGGCCAGCAAGTACAAGGACGAGCTGCGCACGGGGATCGATGCCGGCAATCCGCCGCCCGACTCGCGCGACCCGCGCTACACGAAGGGCAAGGCATTCTCGATCGCGGCCGACGCGACGTTCGTGATCGCAGGGATCACGGCGCTGACCGCCGTCTACTACACGTTCCGCGACAAGGGCTCTCCATCGACGGGCTTGATCGATGTTCGAGCGATCGCGTTGACCCCACAGATCGGCTCCGGCTACGCCGGGATGGGCATGGAGGTGAAGTGGTGATGCGCAACCTCGTCATGATTCTCGGCGCGTCGATCGTCGCGCTCGGCGGATGCAAGTGGACCGACTTCGACGACCTCCGCGAGGAGGCGTGGGTCAACGCGACGGCCAAGCCGGATAACGGCTCGACGAACTGGGGCGTCGCGATCAACCGCGGCTCCATCGCCTCGCCCGATGGCGGCAAGCTCGCGGTCATCGGGACCGCCGAGTCGATCTACAACGAGATCGAGTACCGCAACAACGGCACCGCGAAGCTCGCCGGCAACCAGCAGGAGCTCAACGATCAGTTCGGCATCGGCAACCTCGAGGCGCAGCCGATCTTGCTCGCGAACCCCACCAGCGACGAGGTCGCGCTCGTCACCAAGTCCGGCGCTCAGCAGGTCGTGGTGCTCAAGGGCGTGTCCGGAGATCTGACGCCGCACCAGGTGTTCGGCGCGGACACCGCCGACGCGGCCGTGTACATGGCCGCTCCCGGCATCGATGGTGGTGCCACACCGCAGATCGCCCAGCCGATCATCGCGAGCGTCGACAAGGTCTTCGGGACGTTCTTCACGCCCCCCGAGCAGCCGTTCAACCAGCCGAAGTGCCAGCTCGTCGACGGGGTGGCCCCGATCGCGGTCCGTGCGCTCGGCGCGGTGCGGCTCCCCGCCGCCACGACCGACGATGTCGTGGTGTGGAGCGCGAGCGGCAAGCTCTACGTCATCAACGGCCAGGTCTTCAACGGCGCGCGGTCCTCCGGCGTGTGCCCGGATCCGAACGTCGGCGATACCGACATCACCGGTGTCCTCGCCGCGAGCGCGATCATAGGCACGCCGCTCGACCTCGAATTCATCCCCGAGCTCGGCTCGCAGATCCTCGTGTTCGGCGGTCAGTTCGCGCTGCTCCAGGGCCACACCGCCGCGAACGGTGGCTTGCTCGCGGTCGTCAACCTCATGACGATGCAGAAGCTCCCCATGGTGGTGACCGCGAATGGCCTCCGCGCCGCCGCACTGCACGAGGTGGGCGGCGTGACGCACGTCGTCGCCGGGTACCCGACCGATGTCATCGACGGCGTGAGCTCGGGCAAGGTCCTGGTGTTCCCGGTCAACACCACCAACGGGATCGATGCGACTCCGATCGAGACGCTGCACGACGCGCAGCCCGACGACGGCCAGGCGTTCGGCCGCGCGGTCGCCGTGATCCCGTACAACAATCAGTCGATCATCGCGGTCGCCGGCAACAACGAAGTCTTCGTCTACTTCCGCACCGCTTCGCTGTACCCCGACGACACGCGTCAAGGGCGGTGAGTGCTGCACCTGTGCCCGGCGTGCCAGCGCTCGTTCGATGAGCCTGGGTTCTGTCCGTTCGACCGCGCGGCGCTCGTCCCGCAGTCCACCCCGGATCAGCAGACGTTGCTCTCCGCGGCGATGCCGGCCGCCAGACCGCTGAAGACGGCTCCGGACGGCGCTCGCAGGACCGACATCGAGCCACGCCGCACGTTCCCGATCACGCCGACCCCCGCGTCGACGCAAGAGATGACGGCCTCACGCGCGCGGGCACCGTCGACACCCGCCGAGCCGTCGATCGTCCGCGCGCTGTCGGCGTCCGAGAATCCGGCGCAGGCGCTCGCCTCGTACCACACGAAGCACGAGCGCGAATACGACCAGCTCGTCGGCCAGACGCTCGACGGTCGCTACTTCATCCAGGAGAAGATCGGGGAAGGTGGCATGGGCGTCGTGTTCTCGGCGCGCCACGCGGTGATCGAGCGTCCGCTCGCGATCAAGGTGCTCAAGCGCGAGGTGATGCGCGACGCCGCGACGATCAAGCGGTTCGTGCAGGAAGCGAAGGCCGCCTCGCGCATCGGGCACCCGAACATCGTCGACGTCACCGACTTCGGCACCACCCCCGACGGCATGACGTACTCGGTGATGGAGTTCGTGACCGGGCAGACGCTAGGCAGCGCACTTCGCCACTCCGCTCCGTTCTCCGCTGCGCGCGCGATCAAGGTCGCCGCGCAGATCTCGCGAGCGCTGGGTGCGGCGCACGACAAGGGCATCGTCCACCGAGATCTCAAGCCCGAGAACGTGTTCCTCGTGGACCGCGACGGCCGGACCGACTTCGTCAAGATCGTCGACTTCGGGATCGCGAAGGTCGCGCCGGTGGCCGGTGCCGATCCCAACGAGCCGCGGCTGACGCGCGCCGGTTCGGTGTTCGGCACGCCCGAGTACATGGCACCCGAGCAGGCGGCCGGTCGCGGCGACACCGACGGCCGAGTCGACATCTACGCGCTCGGTGTGATCCTCTACGAGATGATCACCGGCCGCGTTCCTCATCGCGGCGACAGCACGGTGCGCACGCTGGCGATGCAGATGCTCGATCCCGTCGAGCCGCCGTCGAAGATCCGGCCCGATCTCGCGATCAGGCCCGAGCTGGAGGCGCTGATCCTGAAGGCGCTGTCGAAGAAGCGCGAGCACCGCTACCAGACGATGGGCGAGCTGCTCGCCGCGCTCGAGCACCTGCAGACTCCGGTCGGTGTCAGCGTCACCGGCACCCCGATCTTCGCGCTGACCCCGCTGCCACCGGGCGCCGATCCGGCAATCACACCCTCGCCGAGCACCATCGATACCGCGCCCGTGCACCTGGTGCAGTCCCGCACCGACAGCGACGCAGCGCGGTCGAAGCCGCCGACGAATCGCCGGCTGCGTGACGAGCCCGAGTTCGTCACCCGCGACAAGCCGGCGACGTTCGAGCACGTCTTCACCCGATCGCCTTCGGTCGCCGACGACGAGCCCTTGCCCCGGCGACGCTGGCCGATCCTCGTGCTCGGCGCGCTGATCTTGGGCGGTGCGGCAGGCGCGATCGCGCTCGTCGCGAAGAGCCACGGCCGCGCGGTCGCGAAGGCGTCGCGTGATGCGGGTGACGGGTTGGTTGTTGCCGAGGCCGCGGTCGTCGTCCTCGCCGAGCCCGACGCCGGCGTGCTCGTGGTCGTGCCCGTCGACGCCGCCGACCTCGTGGTGCTCGAGCCCGACGCCGGGCGAGTCGCGATCGCGCGTCCGCCGAGAGACGCGGCCGCCGTGGTCGCCGTGATCCCGAACACGCCGAACGGACGCGGCACCATCAGCATCCAGATCATCACCAAGCCCGAGGGCGCCAACCTGTACGAAGGGCACTCCTATCGCGGCCCGGGCGGCACGAACATGGAACAGCCGTTCGGGGCCAAGGTCGACCTCACCTGTCGCAAGAGCGGCTACAAGCCGGGGACCGTGCAGCTCGTGTTCGACGGCAAGACCGAGTACGCGATGTGCGTCCTCACGCGAATCAAGATCTGCATCAACAACATCAAGAACCCGTTCGACGACTGCGAGCTCGATCCGAGCGCTCCGATGCCGTGAGCCCGAAACGCAAGCAGGGCCCACTTGCGTGAGCCCTCTTGGCGAAGCTGGAGTCAGCTCAGCGCGGCGGCTGGGCGTAGCGGCCGTCACCGGGGAACGGGTCGGCCGTCTCGCGCGTCATGATCTCGCCGGCATCGGGGAGCGGCTCGGCGTGGATGCCGAGGGCCACGAGGCCAGCCGCGTTGTTGTAGCGGAGCTCGGCGATCGCGATCGGACGGAGACCGTTGCGAACGAAGCGCGTGAAGCTCGCTGCCGAAGAGCGCTGCTCGCCGAACTCGGTGCCGAGCCCCGGGCGGTTGTTGCGCTGGGCGACGGGCGGAGGTGGTGCCATCTCCTCGAACCCGTCGTCGCCTTCGTCGTAGCTGTGCTGCGGGCGAGCGGGCGCGCCGCCACCGGGGCGCGTCGTGGTCGCCGGGGAATCGGCGGACGGGGAGGTCGAAGGCCGGCGGCGCTCGGACTCGTTTCGGCCACGAACAGCGACCGAGTCGCGGGCTGAAGTGTCCTTCTTCGCGGGTGCGCGGTCGGACTTCGACACGTCGCCGCCGCTGCGACCGTCGAGGTCCTCGCGATAGTCGTACGGCTTGCGATAGCCGCCTCCACCGGTGGTCCCACCGACGATGATCTGCTGCTCGGGCTCGGGAGACGTCTCCTCGAAGATCGCGACGGCGATCACCCCGACGTTGCGTGCCTTGCCCTTCTTGCCGGCGTACGAGTCGTTGACCGAGCCGAAGCGGAACGTCGCGACGTCGGCCTGCGAGGTGCGAAACCCTTCGATCCGAACATCGCCATACGGCGGAACGACGTAGCCGCGCTTGCGCAGGTCGCCGGACTCGCCGTCGATCACGTCGAGCCCATCGACCGTGACCACGGCCTCGACGCGGCTCGCGGTCGGATTCGTGACGCGGATCGTGTAGCGCTCGCCGGCGCTGCCCTGGACGTAGAACCGATCCTTCATCCCGTAGGTCGGCAGCGTCTCGCCACCCTCGCGGATCACCTGCACGTCGTATGGGGCGCGAAGCTTGGCGGGGGCGATGCCGATCGCGATCGCGGTGCCGGGCGGCGGCATCGGTCCCATCGGCTGGTCGGCGTGAGCGGCGGAGCAGGCCGCCGTGAAGAGGAGCGACGCGAGGAGGATGCGAACCATGGCGGATTGAGACGGACGACTCAAGTCATCGATCTAAAGGCGTGTATAGTCCGCGCCATGGCGTCTCCGAAGAAGGCGGTGAAAGCTGCCAAGCAGGCGAAGGCCAAGGCAAAACCGCTACCCAAGAAGGCCAAAGACAAGCCGGGTGTGCGGAAGCGCACCGCGGATGTCGAGGACGCCGATCCCACCCTGTTCGACCCGCTGACGCCGGGTGAGGTGGCGGATGCCCTGCGCACGCTGACCGAAGACCGCCGGCTGAGCTCGATGGCGAAGGTCGGCCGGTATCGCGTGATCTGCACCGAGCCGCTGGTCGTCAAGCCTCCGCACTGGATGGCCGGGCATCGGCTCGCGCGCGTGGTCGCGTATGACTACTCGAGCGATCGCGCGGTCGATGCGTGCGTCGACCTCGATGCCGGCGTCGTTGCACACCTCGAGCTCTCGCGCGGCCAGCCGATGCTGTCGCGCGACGAGGAGGCGCTCGCCGTCTCGATCGCGATGGTCGACGAACGCGTCAGCGCGAAGCTCGAGATGGGGGACATGCCACAGATGACGATGCATTACTGGGGGCGCAACCCGACCGACATCGCGTTCGCGCGCCGCTCGGCGGCGGTGGTGTTCGGTCGCGATAGCGGCCACTCGACGCTGGTCGCGGTGGTGGATCTGCTCGACAACATCGTGACCCAGGTGGTCCCGGCGGAGCTCTGGTGATGGCCGGAGGTGAGCGAGGCCGTCCGGCCGAGTCGAACGCGAGAGGCTAGATCATGAGCAACGTGATCGACGAAGCGAACTGGAAGTTCCAATGGAGGCTGACCGAGTCCGCGGGGATCATGATCTACCTCGCCGACTACCGCGGTCATCGCGTCCTGTGGGAAGGCTCGATGCCGTACGTCACCATCGATCACCAGCGCCAGACGCTGGAGGTCGAGCAGGACTCCATGGAGGTTCACGGTCCGTGGTGGGTTCCGCTCGGCACCCGCTCGCTGCAGGGGCCCGTCCGGGTGCAGTCGTTCCGTGGTGGCGTCGAGCTGTCGGCGGCGTTTCAGGCCGGCCCCTACAACTACACGCAGCTCTGGCGATTTCACGACGACGGCCGGATCTGCCCGTGGCTCACGATCTACGGCCCCGGCGTGCACGATCAGCACACGTACCACCCGCACTGGCGCTTCGACTTCGATCTCGACGGCGCGCGCGACGATGGCTTCGAGCGCTTCGAGGAGACGCGCTGGCATCGCGTCGAGAAAGAGGGTTGGTTCCCCTACGGCGGCGAGGCCGACGAGGGCGGCAACGTGTGGCGCCAGGTCGACCTGTCGTCCGGTGCGTCGATCAACATCCGCCCACACTCGTGGGACGACGCGGAGGTGTTCGCGATCCGCTACCACGATGGCGAGTGGGCCCCGTTCTCGCCGCGCAGTGCGGCCGGCTCGGCGACGTTTCCCGCCGCGTACGTCGGCGACGAGCCGCTCGACGGTGACGACCTGACGCTGTGGTACGTCGCGCACGTCCACTTCGACCAGTCGTTCCCGTACACCGCAGGTCCGTGGATTCGCGTCGAAGGTCTGACGTAGCGCGACGTCGAGCAGCAGGCTCAGTGGAGTCGCAGGCTGACGCGGAACGGGACCGCGAGATCGACCTCGTGGCCCGCGGGATCGATCGTTCCACGCGGCAGACGTGATGCGAGCGCCGCGCGCGCGGCGTGAACATCGGCGGTGGTCGCGTCGAGGACGGTACTTGCGGCCTCGAGGACGCCGATCGAAGCAGCGATCGCCTGCTCGAGCAGCGAGCCGAATGCACCCCACTCGCCCTCGAGGTAGAGCGGACGCGCGGCTTCCTTCGCCGCGGGCGGAGCGACCCGCTTGCCGAGCGGCGTGCCGAGCAACCGCGTGTGCGCTCGATACCCTCGACGATACCCGCCGAGCTCGCTCGCGGTGGGCGCCCCTCCGAGCGACGTGCGCCACGCCTCGCGCACGAACGAGCACCGCCGATCGTCGAGGTGGCTCACGAGCCGGATCATCAAGTACCCGGTGATCGACGGCGTGCCCATCGCGTCGCGACCCAGGTACTGCTCGTGAAAGCAGATCGACTGGAACTTCTCGACCTCGCGGTGGGACGCATCGTGGTTCGCTCCGGCGCGATGCCGGAGGGCGAGCGCGTTGATCAGCGGATGCAGCGCGCGATCGATCGCGCAGTGCGAGGCGACCCCGAGCGCGATCGCCGCCAGCGTGTCGTCACGTTCGCGGCGCGCGACATCGAGCAGCGCAGAGAGCAACTCGACCGCGCCGCCGTCGTGCAGCGTGGCACCCCACGGCGAGGGCTTCGCGGGCAGCCCGGTGACGTAGCGCACGACCTCGCTGGCGAAGTGATGGAAGTACGGCAGATCGACGAGGATCGCGCCGAACCGCGCGGCATCATCATCGCGCACGAGCCGGCGACGCACCGCTGGATCCAGCGCCGGCGCCGCGGTGGCCTCGCGCAACGCGGTGAGGTGGATCCCCTCGGCGGGCATCCCTCGATCTAACGCCGTTCCGCGAGCAGAAGCACCGGATCAGCTCACCGATCGTCGGATCACTCCACCGGGGGCACGCGAACCAAGCCGTGCTGCTCGGCGTGGCGGACGTACTTGCGAGTCACGTTCCACGCGAGCCACGTCCCGCCGCTTCCGACGAGGACCCACGGCGTGTACGCGTAGAGCGAGGCGGTCGCGTGGTTGGCCGGCGTGACGCTCCTCGGATCGAGGGTCTTCTTCGTGACACCCATGCGCCACTGACCCGAGCCATCCGCCGAGGCGTCGTACCAGCGGCGCAACGTGCGCGCACCGCACTCGAGCTGCTTCGCGATGCCCTTGAACGACACGTTGCACGTGCCGCCGTCGGGGCACCCACAGCCGAGCGCGCGATCGAGCATGCGCTGGCTCGGCTGGACCGTCTTGCTGACCATCGAGGTCTCCACCTGCATGCGAGCCACGAGCACGAGCGGATGGATCTGCTCGGCGTTCGCGGCATCGACGATCGCCTGGGCGGCCGAGACACCGTCGACCGTATGGGATGCGAGCCACGAGCGATTGCCGTACGGCGAGTCCTCCAGGAACGCCTGGACGTCGGCGACCTCCATCGCGAAGCCGTCCTCGAACAGCCCGTCGGTGAGCACGTTGTTCTGGTTGAACACCGCCACCACCCCGTCACCCTTGCCGTCATCCGGATCGACCTCGAAGTCGAACGGCTCGTCGCCGCCGTCGTCGCCGCCGACCTCCGTCGGGGCACAGGCGGTCAGGATCGCGATCCACAACATCCAATGGCGGCTCATGAAGCCGAGGAGGTGCAAAGTCCTCCCCATGACGTGGTGAGTCACACGGTCGAAAAAACGCGAGGAGGTTCACGAGGCTGCGTCGGTCGCGCAACGTCTTGCACGACCGCTCTGCCGCATTTTCCACTCGAGCTGCCGGCGAGGCCCCTAGCCTGGGAGCGAACCCTCGGCCCGGCGACTCGCTCCTCATGGCTAGCGCGCTAGCCGGTGATCAAACGGCGCCGAGATCGGTCGACCCGTGGCACTTCTTGTATTTCTTGCCAGATCCGCACGGACACGGCTCGTTGCGACCGACCTTCGCCTCGACGACGACCGTGCCCTGCTGCTCGCCGGGGCGCCGACCCGACAGGGCGGCATCGAACGCCTCGACGACCACCTCGGTCGGCTTGATGATCGCGTTCGCGGTGTCGGCGGTCATCGCCGCTTCCTTGACGTCCTCGGCGAGGAGCTCGGCGAGCTTCGCGTACACGTTC
>Ga0299915_10000851_pt1 | contig 22650 bp, 20 predicted proteins | sample RVTome_13_FD_200263 | JGI IMG/M metagenome (GOLD analysis project Ga0299915, IMG submission 200263) | Soil microbial communities from uranium-contaminated site in the Upper Colorado River Basin, Wyoming, United States - RVT92D227 (version 2) ... | reverse complement strand
GGCCTCACGAGACTTTGGTCAATTCTCCGGAGTCTCGCTCGCTCGGCCGGACGGCCTCACGAGACTTTGGTCAATTCTCCGGAGTCTCGCTCGCTCGGCCGGACGGCCTCACGAGACTTTGGTCAATTCTCCGGCTCACTCGGGAGCCGCATGGCGGCGCTGGGACGCTTTCTCGAGATCACGCGCGGCGCGGCGTTGCAGCTCGGGAACGAGCTTGGGGTCACGCGGCTTGATCTCGACGGTGATCCCCTTGTCGTCGCCGTGGGCTTCGATGTGGATCCCCTCCAGATCGAGCGGGCAATCCTCCATCGCGCTCTCGCCCAGCATCATCCACGCACGATGGCACTGCATCGCGGCGATCAACCGGTCGGCGGGTCCCGCCTCGGGCAGCAGGAACACCATGACGCCGTCGGGGATCGGAGCACCGCCGATACCGTAGCGTTGCAGCGGTGAGACCGAGACCGCGCCGAGGCGCGTCGCGCCGCATGCTTCGTCATAGGCCGCCTGCAGGTGCCCGGCTGCAGACTGGTGCGCGTCGGCGAGCCGCTCGTGTTCCGGGGCGGTGTCCCACGCGCGATACCACAGGCCGGTGCTCGGAGCATCGAATCGCCCGGTGCCGTTCGTTCGGGCATCCGGCCAGCTCGCGAGCTCCTTCGCGCGGCGCGCGTGGTCGCGAGCTGCATCGAGGTGCGCGTCGGCACGCATCCCGCGCGAACCCGGCCGCTCCGGCGGGGCTGTCGACGTTGCCGGCGTACACGCGACGAGCAGGAGGGTGATTAGCGATCTACGCATGATCGGTCCTCGAGCAAGAGCTGTGCGCGATCGTGACCTCGGCGCTCGTTGATGGTGCGCTGTCGGCCGCCGCCGAACGCGTAAGACCTGCGCCGATCAGAGTCGCCACGCAATAGTTTCGCCTTCAGGCTCGCAAGTACCTGACTTCACCTGGCACGCTGTTAGCTATGACGCCCATCATGGCTAGGACAGGACGAATTCTTGTCGTCGATGACGAAGTCAACTCGCGGACCGCGCTCGCGGAGCTCTTGCGGGACGAGGGATTCGAGGTCGAGACCGCCGCGGATGCGTTCAAGGCCCTCGGCAAGTACGAGGCGTTCACGCCGCATGTCGTCGTGACGGATCTGAAGATGCCGGGGATGAATGGCATCGAGCTGGTCCAGAAGATCCGCGGTTCCGAGGATCCGGCAGCGGTCGTCGTGATGACCGCGTTCGGCGAGGTCCAATCTGCCGTGGACGCGATGCGCGCCGGTGCCGCCGACTACCTGACCAAGCCGTTCAACCTCGATGCGCTGCTCGTGGTGCTCGACAAGGTCTTCGAGACCCAGCAACTCCGGCGCGAGACGCGCCAGCTCCGGCAGCGCGTGCGAGATCGAGTCGCGCCCGGAAACATCGTCGGTGCGAGTCCGCCGATGCAGCGAGTGTTCGAGATCATCGATCAGGTCGCGCCGAGCCGCGCGACGGTGCTCATCACCGGCGAGAGCGGTACCGGCAAGGAGCTCGTCGCGAACGCGCTGCACCAGAGGTCGCCGCGCGCGAATGGCCCGTTCGTCAAGTTGCACTGCGCCGCACTCGCCGAGTCCCTCCTCGAGAGCGAGCTGTTCGGCCACGAGCGCGGATCATTCACCGGCGCGATGGCACGCAAGGACGGCCGGTTCCAGCTTGCCGACGGCGGCACCCTGTTCCTCGACGAGATCGGCGAGATCTCGCCGGCGATCCAGGTCAAGCTGTTGCGGTTCCTCCAGGAGCACGAGTTCGAGCGGGTCGGCGGCACGCAGACGATCCACGTCGACGTGCGGATCATCGCGGCCACCAACCGCAACCTCCAGGACGATGTCGCGAAGGGTCGGTTCCGCGAGGACCTCTTCTATCGGCTCAACGTCGTGGCGCTCGAGACGCCACCGCTGCGCGATCGCAGGACGGATATCCCGGCGCTGGCCACGTTCTTCCTCGAGCGCTTCGCGAAGGAGAACAACAAGACGATCGAAGGCTTCGCCCCGGCGACGATGGACCTGCTCGTCGCGTACGACTGGCCGGGCAACGTGCGCGAGCTCGAGAACGCGGTCGAACGAGCCGTCGTGCTCGCGACCGGCTCGCAGATCGAGCTGCGCCAGCTGCCGCCCAGCGTGCGGCCGAAGCAGACCCCGACGGGGATGCCGCTCGTCCCCGGCGCGTCGCTGGACGAGATGGAACGCTACGTGATCCTCGAGACCCTCAAGGCGACGGGCGGCGCGACGTCGAGGGCCGCGGAGATCCTCGGGATCAGCACGCGCAAGATCCAGTACAAGCTGCACGAGTACAGCGAGGCGCCTCGATCGGACGTCGATGTCGTTCGCAAGGACCCGAGTGGTGTCGGCCCGAACGGCGCGGCCACCCCCGAGAAGCCGTGACTGCAGGCATCCTCGACGAGCTGTTCGAGTACATCGGGTTCGACGATTCCGACCGTGCGCGCCTCCGCGCCTTGCATCCCGTCCTCCAGCCGCACTTCCCCGCGGTCGCGGCACGGTTCTACGAAGCCTTGTGGGCCAACTCGTCGGCGGCCGCCGTGCTGTCGGGCCCCGAGCAGATCGAGCGGCTCCGGACCACGCTGATCGACTGGATGTCGACGGGCCTGCTCGGCCCGTACGACGAACGGTTCTACGAGAAGCGGTCGCGGATCGGGCGCCGGCACGTCGCGATCGGGCTCGCGCATCAATACGTGTTCACCGCAATGAACGTGCTGCGAACCGCCTACCAGGATCTGATCGCGAAGCTCTACCCTTCCGCGGAGGCCTGGGACAACGTTCGCTCCGTGAACAAGCTCCTCGATGTCGAGCTTGCCGTGATGGTGCATCACTACCAGCTCGACTCCGAGGAGAGGCTCGTCGCGCGCGAGCATCGGATCGGAGCCGATCGAATCACGGCGATGCGGACGATGTCCGCCGGCCTCGCCCACGAGGTGCGCAACCCACTTCACTCCGCGACGCTCCAGCTCGAGCTCCTCGAGCGCCGCCTCCGGAAGATCGGCGATGATCCGAGCCTCCTCGAACCGAACCAGGTCGCGCAGAAGGAGATCAAGCGGGTCAAAGCTCTGCTCGGTGACTTCCTCGCGTTCGCGCGCCCTCCCGAGCTTCACGCGCAAGAACACGACGTCGTGGCGATCGTCCACAACGTGGTGGAGCTCGAGCGCGTCTCCGCCGAGCGGCGCGGTGCCACGCTCGCGGTCGTCGCGGCGCCACCGCAGCTGTGCGCGAAGGTCGATGCCGCCAAGATTCATCAGGTCACACTCAACCTCGTTCGCAACGCGATCGAGGCCGTCTCGACCGGTGGTCACGTCACGATCGAGCTCTCCGGGGACGAGGACGGCTGTCACCTCTGCGTCGAGGACGATGGTCCCGGCATCCCCGATGCCGTGCGACCCAGGATCTACGAGCCGTTCTTCTCGACGAAGGAGAGCGGCACCGGTCTCGGCATGTCGATCGTCCACAGCCTCGTGTCGCTCCACGGCGGAACGATCGCCTTCGATACCGGGCCTCGTGGCACGCGCTTCGACGTCATGATTCCTCGCAGGGCTTGACGCTCGCAGGTGTCCGGACGCCGAGGGCGGGCGGCACACCCGATGCACGGTCGAGGATCATGCACGGCACAGCGATCCTCGCGGCCTACTGCGGCACGGCGAGCCTGTTCGCCCTCGACCCGGCGATCACCAGCACAGCCGGATATCGGATCGCGGCCTGGTTCGCGATGCTCGCGGCGCTCCTGGCGATCAGCGCGATCGGCAAGCTCGAGCACCCTGACCTGGCCGCGATGTGACCGGACGTGCGGCGACGCGATGAAACGGATCGCCCCGTCGCGCGCGTTTCACCGCGTTTCACGTCGTGGCGCTGCGTTTGACGAGCTGTGCCCCTCACTTGAAATTCCCGCCCGGTTTCGGCGGGTTCCTCGTGGCGATCGCGGCCTTCGTGCTCGTACAGGAGCTGGTGCTATGAGCACCGGCTTGGACTAAGAATGTCACCACGATGACCCGCCGAGCTCTGCCACGGATAGGCGATCTGGATCGCGCGCTCTACGCTGCGGCGCTCGACGAGCTGGTCGGTGCGGCGCTCGTCCTCGATGCGCAGCTGCGCATCCGGATCGCGACGCCAGCCGCGACCGTCGTGCTCGGGTTCGCCGCGCCGATCGGCGCGTCGGCGTCCACCATCCTGTGCGGCGATCGCCCGAAGCGGCCCTTCGCGGAGGCGCTCGCCGCCGGGATCGCGTTCCACGCGGTGATCCCGCGACCGGGTGCCGTGGCTGGGGAACAGGTTCGCGTGCGGTCCGTCCCGGTCGGCGATGGTCCCGTTGGGTGGATCGTGTACCTGTCATCGATCGCGATCGGGGATCACGAGCCGGTCGAGTTCCACGGCATGTGGACGCGCGATCCACGGATGAAGGAGACGTTTCGCATCATCGAGCGCGTCGCCGCCGAGGACATGACCGTGCTCGTGCGCGGCGAGACGGGTACCGGCAAGGAGCTCGTCGCGCACGCGCTGCACGCGCTGTCACCGCGCCGGGCCGGACCGTTCCGCGCGCTCAACTGCGCCGCGCTCCCGGCGAACTTGCTCGAGAGCGAGCTATTCGGCCACGTTCGCGGCGCGTTCACCGGAGCGGTCAAGGACACGCCCGGCCACGTCGAGCTCGCACACGGCGGGACGCTGTTTCTCGACGAGGTCGCCGAGCTCCCGCTCGAGCTTCAGGCAAAGCTATTGCGGGTGATCGAGACCCACACGGTGATCCCGGTCGGTGGACGCGAGCCGATTCCCGTCGATGTGCGGATCGTTTCGGCCACGCACCGCGCGCTCCGGGCGGAGGTCGAGGCCGGCCGGTTCCGCGCCGATCTGATGTTTCGTCTGCGGGTGATCCCCGTGAGGCTACCGCCGCTGCGCGAGCGCCCGGTCGACGTGCTGCTGATCGGATCGAAGATCATCGACGAGCTCAACGCGCGCGGACGGCGCCATATCACGCGCATCGCCGCGGCCGCCGAGACCACGCTCGAGCGTTACGAGTGGCCGGGCAACGTCCGCGAGCTCCGGAACGTGCTCGCCTACGCGTTCGCGATCGGGGAAGGCCCGGTCCTCGAGCTGACCGATCTCCCGCCCGAAGTGGCGACCACGAACCTTCCGGAGGTGGTCGTCGCCGGTAGCGGCGAGGCCGGCGGCACCTCCGCCGCCGATCCGCCGGAGGTTCGCCGGATTCGCGACGCACTCGCTCGCACCGGGGGCAACCGCGATCGCGCCGCGAAGCTCCTGGGGCTCAGCCGCGTGACGCTGTGGCGGCGACTGCGCGATCTCGGGCTCGACACCTAGCGCCGTCAGTTCATTTCGTTTCACCGCGCCTCTGCCGGCATGCCGAGGGGCGAGTTGCGATGGCATCGGCGATGCAAGAGATGGAGTCGTGTTGATTCGCCAACTCTTCGACCGAGAAACGTCGACGTACACTTACCTGGTTGCCGATCCGGTCGCCGGCGTTGCCGCGCTGATCGATCCGGTGCGCGAGCAGATCGAACGCGATCTCGGACTCGTGAACCAGCTCGGGCTGCGCTTGACGCACGTGCTCGAGACGCATGTCCACGCCGATCATGTCACCGCAGCCGGCGCGCTGCGCGAGCGAACCAAGGCGCGGACCTGCGCGAGCGTGATCGGGGCCCCGTGCGTCGACACGCAGCTTCGTCACGGCGAGGTCGTGCGCCTCGGCGACATCTCGATCACCGCGCTCTCGACGCCCGGCCACACCGACGATGGGCTGTCGTATGCGATTCCCGGCATCGTGTTCACCGGTGACACCCTGCTCGTCCACGGTTGCGGTCGTGCCGACTTCCAGAACGGCGACCCGGGCCAGCTCTATGACTCCATCACCACCACGCTGTTCGCGCTCCCCGATGCGACCGTCGTGTACCCGGGCCACGACTACAAGGGCTACACCACGTCGACGATCGGCGAGGAGAAGCGCTGGAATCCGCGCATCGCCGGCAAGACGCGCACCGAGTTCATCGCGCTCATGAACGGGCTCGCGCTGCCGCCACCGTCGCGGCTCGCCGAGGCGGTGCCCGCGAACCGAGCGTGCGGAGGGATCGTCCTGTGACGCTCTACGATCGCGCCGAGCTCACCCGCTGGGGCTATCGCGATGTCTCGCCACACGCGTTGCACGAGGCCGCCACCCCCGTGCTCGTCGTCGACGTGCGCGCGCCGCAAGACTACGCCGCCGGTCACATCCCGGGTGCCACGCTCGTCCCATCTGCGCAGGTCGGCGTGGCGTTGCCGACCTGGGACCACCACGCCGACATCGTCGTGGTGTGCCGCTGCGGCGCCTGCTCCGCCCAGATCGCGGAGGCCCTGATCTCGGCGGGATTCCATCAGGTGATGAACCTCGCCGGCGGCATGACCGCGTACGCGGAAGCCGGGCTACCGATCGAGCGCGGACCGTGGTCGCATCTCAAACACCCGTTGACGTGATCGTGGCCGTCGGAGGTTTCCCGTTCGTCGCAAAGCGGAGTGGCGTCGAATGGCCGGGCCCGACGAACGGCTAGGTCTTCTTCTTACAGTTGACCTTGATCTTATCGGTCATCAACTTCTTCGGATCCGATGGATCGCCGTACTCGACCTTGACCTCGATCTTCTCGGGCTTGTCGTTGCCGGTCGAGGCCTTCGTACAGAAGTCGAGCCGCTTGATGCCCACGCTCATCTTGCAGCTGTAGAGCGCCGCACGTGGCTGCGTGCAGGGTTTCTTGTTGCACGTGACCGTCTCCGGATCGACCGACACTTTGGCCGAACCATGCGTTCCCTGACAGACCTTGGCGTCGCCGAACGCGGTACCTGCGAACAAACCGAGACCGATGACGATCGATGCAGCAAATGCGATGCGCTTGCTCATTGATTCCTCCGTTGTTGGATCGAGTGTTTCGATTCGAGTGTTTCGATGCTAGCCAAAGACGCGCGTCGATCCTCGGTATTCAGTCCAAATTCAGCATCGTTACGCTCGATTTAGCGTCGATCGATCAGCGCGGGGAAATCTGCCCCACTTCGGCGTCCATGGAGTCCTGGCTCGCGGTCCAGTTGTGGCCGGGAAGCTGACCGCGCCGGTCGTGGCTCCCAGATCGACGCACTTGACGAGCGCGGCGGCGACCTCGCAACCGACCGTGGTCGTGACAGCGGTCTCCTATCCACGATCCGAGGTCAGCGTCCGTCGCCGAACGGATGACATCCCGCGCATCGCGTCGCGGTCGGCTCGTGCTTGACCTGATCGCGATGGCAGCCCACGCAGGTCGCACGATCGTCGCGCGCCATGGTCTCGTGGGCGAGGTGGCAGCTCGCGCACTTGTCGTGGCCCTGCACGCGGTGCAACCCCTTGCGCGCCGAGGCCGGATGACACGACACACACGACGGTGGGGTCGCGATCCCGCTCGGTCCGTGGGGCCGGTGGCAGCTCGCACACTTCCCTTGTAGACCGTGGCCGCGCTTCGCCTCACCGGCGTGACAGCTCGCGCAAGTCGCTGCGGGTCTGCGCGTACCGCGATGCGGATCGTGGCAGCTCTCGCACGCCTGATGCCCGCGAGGCGCCGAGCTCGCCTGCACCGCGTGACAGCTGGAGCACGCGGTGGGAGGAGCCTGCGGTCGGTGCGCTGCGGTCTTGTGGCATTTCGAGCAATCGGCATGCCCGGCGTTCACCGCGCTCGCCTCCGGCTTGTGGCACGACGCGCAGGCCGGGGCCGGACGTGCGGGCTCGTGCGCCGCTCGCGTGTGACAGCTCGCGCACGCCGCGTGACCACTCGAGCCGGCACTCGCGGTCACGGTGGCATGGCACTTCGCGCACAGCGCTCCGTCGAGCCTGGGCTTGCCGGCATGGGGAGCGTGGCAATCGGTGCAGCGTGCGGTCGCATGGTGCGGCTTGACGTGACAGCTCTCGCACGTCACCGCCTTCGCGCCCGCGGCGAGTGAATGCGGCGGGTGACAGCCGGCGCAGGCGGCTGCAGCGCCGGCGTGTTTCGACGGCGGATGGACGGCGCGCTCGTCGTGACAGCCCGTGCACGATTTCGGCGCAGCGCCGTCGTGCGGCGAGTGGCAATCGCTGCAGCGCGCGTGCTTCGCGGCCGCGATCACCGGCTGCTTCGTGTGGCAGGTCGTGCAGGCCGTCGTGTCCTGCTTGCCGAACGCGTGTGGCTTGTGACAGCCGGTGCAGCTCGGATGACCCTGGGTGATCGCCTTCGCGTCGACGCGAGCCTTACCGCGTTGCTTCGAGTGACAGCGCGCGCAACCCGTGTCGGCCGCGAGCTCGGGCTCGTGCACCGAGTGGCAGTCGAGGCAGCCGCGCGTGCCGGCGTGGCGCGTGTCGTGCTGGGTGTGGCAAGACGTGCACGCAGGTCCCTCGAGCGACGGCGTCCGGTGCGCGCGATGGCAATCCCCGCACGGCTGATCGGCGTGGGCTCCGACCGCACGAACGTGAAGTCCCTGCGCGCTGTCGTGACATCGCATGCAGCTCGCCGGACGGATCGACGTGTCGCTGCCGAATCCGTGGCAGTCCTGACATGCCGGTGGTTGCGCGATCGTGATCGCGGTCGGATCGTGCGGATGCAACGGTGTCTGGACTTCGCCGTGACACTTCGTGCAGAGCTCGACGGGCGGCGCGGTGAAGCCCGACTCGCCGTGACAGTCGCGGCACGGCACGTTCGCGATCTCGACGTGCGCGCGATGACCCGCGCTGTCGCGAACGGCGCGCCACGAGCTCGGGACGTGCTCGGGAACGCGGCGGTTCTCCGCGCCGCTGCACCCCGACACGATCACCGCGATCACGAGCGCCGCGCGGATCGTCATCGGCGCGCGGATCCGATCGGATGGCACATCCGGCACGGCATCGCGGTGAGCGGCTGGCGACTCGACCAGCCCGCCGGATGCGGGTTGCCGCCGACACCACCGACGGCATGACAGCCCACGCAGAGCTTCTCGCCGGCGCCGCCGTGGCAGCTCGCGCACGAGGCCGGATCGCGTCGCGCCTCGCGACCGTGCTGATTGTCCGACGAGGTCAGGCCGACCCAGCCCGGAGGGTGTGGCTGGCGGTCGCGTAGCCCGGCGACCCCCTTCGCGACGTGGCACGACGCGCAGCGCTCCGGCGCATGACAGGTCGAGCACGCGCCCGGATCGGAGCGAGCCTCGAGCGCGTGACGCGCCGAGAACCCCGCGCGATGGACGCTCGCGCGAAACGGATCTGCGAACCGGGTCACGGCAGGCAAGGCCGGGACGGTCTGACCGTGACAGCTCGCGCAGTACGACTGCTTGTGGCAGGTCTCGCAGAGATCTCCCGACGACGACGCGCGGGCGCCGTGCTCGCGCATCCAGTCGCCGTCGTGGGCGAGGTGGGTCGCCGGCAGCGTGCCTTCGTCGGCGAGGTTGCGATGGCAGGCGTCGCACCGGCGCGTGTTGCGCGCGTCGTCGTGACAGCGAAAGCACGTCGCCATCGGCGGTCGCATGCGTGCGGCTCCCTCGGCCACGGCATCGTGGCACCGCATGCAGTTGCCCTTCGCCGTGCTGAGGTGGCGGCGATGATCGAACTTGAGGTGGTCGCGGGCCTCGATGAGCTCGGCGACCGCGAGCGAGGAGACGTGGCAGCCGACACAGGACCGCGTGTCATGCGGCTTCGCGTGGCACTCGGTCGTGCACGTCGCGTCGCCGGGAAGGTGGAGCGCGTCTCCCGGCTTGTCGAGGCCGGTATGGCACCGCGTGCAGCTCACGCCCGCGACGACGTGCTTGCGATGCGGAAACGACTCGGGGGCAGACGTTCGAAGTCCGAGGATGCCCGCGCACGCCGCGAGCGCGACACACGCGAGCGCCCCGGCGAGGCGAAGTGCACGGCCGCGCTTCATCGCTTCCCCCATCGCCGGCACAGCTGCGCGAGCACGTCGACCCGGTGCCGGTACTCGGCGGAGGCGCTCGCCTCGACCGCGATCGCGGCCTGCCACTCGCCGTCATCCCAGCTCACCGCCGCGAGCCCCCACGGCCACACGGTGCCGTGCCCGCGATCGACATCGGGCACCACGAGCTCGAGCTCGGTGCTGATCGCGAACGAGCGCGGCAGCGCGATCCGCGCGGCGCCCCGGATCCCGGTCCACTCGTCGTCGCCGACGCCGCTGCGGCGCAGCTCGCCGGTCAGCGCGCTGGTGCCACGATCGTCGAGCCGCAACCGCGCGCGGCCCGTGAGCTCGGCTCCGACGTCGGTATCCACGAACCGTGCTCCGGCGTCGGCGATCAGATCGAGCCGAGGCGCCGCGCGCCAGGTGACCACGGTCCCGGCACGCTGCGACGGGATGTCGCCGATCACCGAGAACAGCGACGTCGCGGGTAGCAGGTGCGACGCCGCGCGATGGATCCCGTACACCTCGGCGCGCACGCTGCGGCGGCGATAGCTCGAGGTCAGCGCGACCTCGGCGAGGCCGGGGTTCGCGAGATCATAGGCCGCGCGCACGCCGACATCATGGCGTGCCGCGATCGCGAAGCCGGCGTCGACGCCCAGCTCCTCGGTCGCGAGGCGCCCCTCGTCGCGCCGCTGCGCATAGGCGATCCCGGCGGAGCCGCTGTCCCCGAGCTGCCGCGAGGCTCGAGCTCCGGCGATCCAGTCCCACGACCGCGAGGTCGCGAGGCCCGGCACGACGGGAATTCCACCGAAGATCTCGACGTCGAACCGGCGTGGCAGCCGCAGCCGCGCCGCGGCGCCGTCGACGTGCGCCGGCCGCAAGGCGCCGAGCGTCGAGACGAAGCGACCGACCTGGGCGTTCGCGCGACCCGAGCGAGTCTGCGCGCGGACGGCGATCACGAGGACGTCGCCGGTGGTGTCTTCGCCCGGGGTGCGTCCGCCGCCCATCCAGACCACCGCCTCGGCGGACAGGCCGGCGCGCGGGGTGTTTTCTGCCTCGAGCACGAGCAAGCCCGCGGGTGATGCCGCGCTCGCGAGCGCGTCGGCGCGCAGGCGCAACGGGTCCGCGCCGGCAGCGGGCGCCGCGACGGCGATCGCGATCGCGATCGCGAGCTTCACGTGCCCGCCTTCGGCTCGGCGACCGGCTCCCGGTGGGTCCGCTCGCTGTCGCGTCGCTCGCGTCGCACTCGCCTCAGGTCCCTGAGGATCACGACCCCGTAGAGCGCGAACGCCATCGTTCCGAGCAGCTGACCGAGCGACATCGCCAGCATCACCGGCAACGGCGTCGGCTGGAGCATCGACCACACCATGAGCGCCAGCGCGATCATCGTGAGCACCGCCGACCATCGGAGCAGCCGGGTGATCGTGATCGCGCGAAGCCGGCGAAACTGGAACAGGCGCCTCATCGCGCGGCTCCGAGCGGCTGGAGCGCGGCCGCGCGACGCTTGGCATCCTTGCTGAACGGATGCGCCGGACCGTGACAGCCCTCGCTCGCGCAGCTCACCGTGCCGGCGCGAAGCGAGTCGAGCGTGCTCGCGTGATCTCCGACCTGGTTCCAGGTCGGGTTCTGCATCGAATGGCAGCGGATGCACGTCGCGTTCTCGAACGGACGAAGGATCTCCATCTTCACCAGCGCCTCGTCGACCGACAGCTGGTGGTAGTTGAACGTGTACTCGTAGACGTGGCGAAGCCCGCCGAGCTTCGTCGTGATGGTGCCGAACATCCCGTAGTCGGCATGGCACGCGTAGCAGTTCTCGTCTCCGAACAGCTCGTTGCGTGCGTGCCGCGAGGCGAGTGACGTGCTGTTGAGGTCCGTCGAGTCGTCGCCGTACGGCGTCATCACGTGGCACGAGCTACAGAAGCGCGTGGTCTTCGTCGCGTGGTAGCCGGCGATGTTGCCGTTCGCGGCGGTGGCGATCGGCAGGAGCCCGATGCCGAACAGGAGCACCACCTTGGTCGAGCGGGTCAGCGCGGGGCGCCGGACGAGGTACCAGACGAGCACGAGCACCGCGAGGGACGCGCACCCGAGCGCGACCACGAGGAATGGGTCAGAAAACATCGACATCGCCGTCCACGTGCTCGCTGGTCAGGCCCGTCGGCCCGGGTGTGAGGAGGATCGTTCCCGTCGGATCGATCGTTCGTGGATGGCACGTCGCGCAGCTCGTGATCGGCTGCCCGGGCGTATGGCTCGCGGTGGCCGGCGGAACGCCGTGACAGGTGCCGCAGCTCGCGCCACCGGTCTGCGTCCAGCTCGGTCTCGCCGGTCCGTGGCACGCCGCGTCCGCGCAGGTCTGCGCGCCGCGATCCCACCCGAGGCCCGCGACGACCTCGGCCGGCGGCGGCGAGTCGAGGTGGCCGCTGTCGAACAGCTGGGCCGGCACGCGATGACAGGTCGCGCAGTCGATCGGTCCTCGCAACCGCGACGGCGCCAGGAGGTGGGCCTGATGCGCGCCGACGCCGATCGCCGTCGTGAACACGTTGCCCGTCAGATCGACCGGCGGCGCGGACGACGCCGCGCTGCCGTGGCAGCCATCGCAACCGGCCGTGCGACCGACCTGGACGATGCCGTCGATGTGGAGCTCGGATGGATGGCACGTCTCGCAGCGATCCTGCGCGTGGCTCGGCGGTGGCTGGCCGTGGCACCGAGCGCATCCGCCCGGAGGCGTCGGATCGTCCCACCGCGGGCGCGTCGCGAGGCCGCCGCCCGCATGCAGCGCGTCGCCGTGGCAATACACGTTCGCGCATCCGCCGTCGGTGTAGGTCGGTGGTCCCTCGCGATCGGCGGGATCGAGCGTCAGCGCCGCGCGCGCGCCGAACGTGACCTCGGCCGGTTCCGGATCGGCGACCCCGTCGCGCCGCGCGTGACCCTCATCGTCCCACCGCGCCGGAACCGCGTGGCACTCCGCGCACGCGAGCCCGCCCGCATCCTGATGCACGCGGTGTGCGCCGGTCGTCGGGCCGTCGCCATGGCACGTCACACACGCGGTCGGCCCGCCGACGTGACACGTGTTGCAGGTGACCTTCGAGGTACCTCCCGCGAAGTCTTCCCCGTGGCACTTCGCGCAGACGTTCAGATCCCAGCCCCGGCGCTCGAGCTCGCGGCCGTGAAACTCGTCGCTCGTCGGATTCAAGATGCCGTTGGGGTGGATCGCACCTCTCGCCGGATCTGCATCAGGACGCGGTCGCTCCGCCTCGCACGCGACGACGGCGAGCGCGAGCAGGAGCCATCGGATCACGGGAACCCGTGCAGGACCCCGACGTCGTAGCTGGCGCCGGGCCCGTGACAGGTGGCGCAGGCTTCGACGCCTGCGAGGGTGGTGTTGAGTTGCGCGTGCGCGGCGACGTACGGCTCGTCGTGACAGCTCGTACAGACCGCGGCCTGCGCCGGGATCTTCGTCGTCGAGCTCACCGCCCAGAACGGCGAGTCGCAGAAGTCGTTCACGTCGTTCGCGGTCGGCTCCGTGCAGCTCAGCTCGAGGAGCGTGCTCGGCAGGTACGTCGCCGGCAGCGGCAGCGTCCAGTTCTTCGACGTGTGGCATGCCTCGCAGTCGGTGCGCTTGCGCGGGTAGCGAACCTCGCCGAAGTTCACCGGCGTGCCGCCCGGGTTCGCCGCGGTCGGGGTCGGATTCCCGCCGAGGATGTACGGCTGGCTGAGCTCCTCGCCGGCGTGGATCTTGTGGATCATCACGCGGAAGTCGACGCTCTCGGCGAGCACCGGCCCGCCCTCGAACCGCGCGACACGCTCGTCGTTGGCGTTGTTCGGGTTGTGGCAGAACACGCAGTACTGGGCGTTCTTGCGCCCACCGCCGTGGAACGCGAGGTCGTTGTGGCAACCGTTGCAGCGCTCGGTGCTGACGATCGAGCGGCGAGGCACCGCGGTCGTGTCGGTCACCGCGAAGATCTGGGTCGGGGACAGCGCCGCGAACCGTGGCGACCCGGCCGGCTGCAGGTAGGCCTCGACTCCGACCGAGTAGCTGCCCGCCGCGGTCGCGGGGATCGCGGCGAGCGCCGGGAACGTGTACGCGAACACCCCGTTGCCGGCATCGACCGCGGCGAGCGTGCCGGTCGCGCCGGTGCCCTGCGCCGTTGCCTGCCAGTAGCTCGCGAAGTCGGTATTCGGTCCGGCGATCGTTGCCGTGATGCGCGTCAGTGGTGCCACGAGGATGTCGCGCGGGAGGTCGTTGACGGTGACCCGGAACGTCATCACCGGGGTCTGGCCCGGCCCCGTATTCGTCATCGACTGGATCTCGACCGCGATCTTCGGCGCCGCTGGATCGAGCAGTCCGATGAGGTGCTCGTCGGCGATCCCCGCGATGCTCCCCGTGGCCGGGTGGCAGACGGCGCACATCGCGTTGTCGGGCTGCGTGCCGCCGCCGTGCAGCACCTTGCCGGCGGGCAGCGGGGTCGTGAACGAGATGTTGTCGTGGCACGACACGCACGCGGTCTGCGAGGGTGCGGTCTTCCACCGGTCGCCCTGGGTGCCCGCATGGCAGCTCTCGCAGCGCGCGATGTTCTGCGGGAACGCGACGGTCGAGAAGTCGTGCACCGACTGGTTGAAGCCGATGATCTGATACGGCGTCCCGCCGATCACGCTCGGCAGCTCCTTGCCCTGGTGGATCTTGTGGATCATGACGCGCAGGTCGAGCGTGTTCCCCGTGTCGGGGTCGCTCGACTGCGGCTGGTGACACATCACGCACTGATCGACCTGGTTCCACCGGCCGCCGTGCATGACGACGTCGCGGTGGCAGCTGTCGCATCGCGCGTCGGTGACCAGCTCTCGTGCGACCACCGCTCCGGCATCCGGCCGCACCGATCGCGTCTCGCGGTCCATCGTCCGCACGCCACGAAACGTGCGGATCGCGAGTCCCAGGACCGTCTGCGTCTTCGTCGCCTCGAAGCCCGTCAGCGGTGCGGCGAACGTGTACGCGTAGTTGCCCTGCGTCACGTCCACGACCGAGAACACGCCGCCGGTCTCCGCTGCCGCCTGGGTCGCGCTCGCTCCGCTCGGGCTGGTCTGCGTCTCGGTCGTGTACGCGGTGTACTGCGCCGCCGAGCCGTCCGGGTGCTGCGCGAGCTGCGCGAGCACGAAGCTGACGTCGACCTTCCCCTCGGTGAGGAGCCCGAGCCGATCGAGTGACACTCCACCGGCGTCTCGCAACGTGAACTGGACCGTCGCGCCCGTCGACGTGACCGAAAGGCCCGTGACGCTCAGATCGATGCCCGCGCCGACGATCCACGGTGACGGATCTGAGTTACCCGCGGGCCCTGGATCGCCCGCCGAGCCCGTGGGTCCGCCCAGGCCATCCTGGCCGCCCGCACCCGGCGGCCCCGCTGGCCCCTCACACGCGACAACGAGGAGTACTGACAAGACAACCAGGCGCATCGGCTAGGTCGATATCACGTTGCATGCCAACCGGAAACGCCCTGACGGCAAGGCTCCGACGAAAATCCTGCTACCAACGAGCTTTGACTGCAGGATTTACGGGCGTACGGGTCTTGCTCGGCGGCCCGCACGAACTGCGCGTGGGCTTCGCGAGGTGCATCGGTTTCGGATCTGTCATCGCGCAACTGCACCTTCATCGGTGAGGTGAGTGGCGCAACCTTTGCTGTGATTTTTGGTGACAAAGGAGGGGCTCGTGTCCGAATCGACCACATCGTGCTGCAGCATCTACAGCCGCGACGGAGAGATCGAGCGCCGGCACTGGAAGAGGCTGCAGGTCTCCAAAGCCGGGACCTACGGCGTGCCGACGATCGCCGGCCTCGTCCCGATTGCCGACGTGATGACGCGCGACGTCATCTGTGTCCGAGACGACCTCCCGATCGAGAAGGTGATCGAGCTGTTGATTCACAGATACATCGGCTGCGTCCCTGTCGTCGACGAGCAGGGCTCGCCGATCGGGATGATCACGAAGCGCGACCTGCTCGAGCAACTCGCCCACCTGCTGACTGGCAAGCCCACCGACTCCGACGCGTCCCCGGTCGCGTCCAAGGGGTCGCCTCGGACCGCCGAGGAGGTCATGCTGCCGCTGGCGCTCACCGTCAACGAGCACGCGACCGTCCTCCAGGCCGCCGCGATGATGGCGCTCGAGGATCTGCACCACATCCCGGTCGTCTCGCCCAAAGGCGTCGTGATCGGGATCGTGTCCTCGCTCGACATCGCTCGGTGGCTCGCCTCCAACGACGGGCTCCTCCGTTCGTCCTCCGATGCCGAGGTGAGGTAGCCGGCTCAGCCGGCGCCCTCGACGGTCACCAGATCATCTCGCAGCACCTTCGAGCTGAGCAGATAGCGTTCCTCGGCAACGAGGTGCGCACGCAGCGTCTCGATCACCTCTCGTAGCGCGCTCGTCTCGGTCGAGCCCAGCTGCGCTCGCATCGCGCGGTGCTCGCCGATGTGATCCTCGACCATGCGATCGATCCGGACCTCGGCGAACGCGTCGGATCCGAGCAGCACCGGTCGCAGGAGCTGCTCCTCGAACGTGTTGTGCGCATCGAACGCGAGCCGAAGCCGCGCCACCTCGCGCGTGAGCTGGATCGGGCCCATCCGACCGGCGTCGAGCTCGTCGGCGAGCTCCTCGCAGCGGTCCATCATGCCGCGCAGGGCATCGTGTTGCGCGTTGAGCTCTGCGAGTGCTCGGCTCGGCGTGTATTTCATGACGACCTCAGATGGTGGAGGAGTGTCGCGCTTCATCGGTGATGACCTGGTGGTAGCGGTCGAACACCATGCAGACGTTGCGGACGAGCAGCCGTCCGATCGCCGTGGTGCCGATCGTGTGAGTTTGCGGATCGTAGCTGGCGAGCGCAGCGAGTGGTTTGAGCGCCGTGAGCTCGCGTCCGAAGTAGGTGTCGGCATCGAGCCCGTACTCGCGCCCGAGCAGCGCGAGATCGACCGTTCCGTCGCACATGAGCCGATTGATCAGGGTCGCGCGGGCGCGATCATCTTCGTCGAGCACGAAGCCGCGCTCGATCGGAAGCCGTTGCCCCGAGATCGCGTCTTCCCACGGTGCCAGCTGCGTGTGGTTCTGCCAGTGCATGTTCGGCGTCGACGAGATCGCCGAGGTTCCGAGCCCGATGATCGTGTCGGCGCGGTGCTCCGTATAACCCTGGAACGTACGGATCATCCGGCCCTCGGCGGCGGCACGCGCGAGCCGCGAGCCGGGCCGCGCGAAGTGATCCAGCCCGAGGTGGAGGTATCCGGCCTTCGCGAACCGCGCGATCGCCATCAGCAGCAACGTGGCACGCTCGTAGGGATCGAGGACGCGACCGGCTCGCTCGACGAGTGCCTGGTGGGGCAGCTTGCTCGGAAGGTGCGCGTAGCCAAACAGCGCGACTCGATCCGGCTCGAGATCGATCACGGCATCGAGCGTCGTCGAGAAGCTGGACTCGGTCTGGCGCGGCAGCCCGTACACCATGTCGATGTTGACGTCGTCGAATCCCGCGGCGCGCCCGCGGTCGACGAGCCACCGCGTCTGCACGACGGACTGATGGCGGTGGATCGCGTCCTGAACCGATTCGTCGAAGTCCTGGACACCCATGCTCATCGCAGAGAATCCGAGATCCGAGAGCGTCTCGAGCTGCGACGAGGTCGTCATGCGCGGATCGAGCTCGATCGATCGACGCACGCCCGGAGCGATCGGGAAGTAGCGCTCGATCGCGCCGACGAGGGTGCGCAGCGTGCGCGGCGCCAGGAAGTTCGGTGAGCCGCCCCCCAGCGCGATCTCGGTGATGGGGGCCGTGAACAGCCGGCCCGCGACCAGCGTCATCTCCGTGGCGAGCTGATCGATGTAGTGGATCCCCCGAGCCTCGTCTCGCGTCGGGATCACGTTACAGCCGCAGTACCAGCACAGACTCTTGCAGAACGGAATGTGCACGTAGAGCGAGACCGGAGCGCTGCCCCCTCCGATCGTGGCGAGCTCGCGACGAACGCGCTCGGCGGCGATCGGGCCAAACTCGGTGGCCGGTGGATAGCTCGTGTACCGCGGACCGCGACTCGACCATTCGGCCAGCACAGCCGCGGTGTCGTCGACGTGAATAGGCATCGAGCAGTTCTTCATCAAGCCGCATGCCGCCTCACCCGGGCTCGATCGCGAAATCCATGCGCGAAGCGACCGTGGTCGAGATTTCGATGCAAGCTTTTCGGGCTTCCTGAGCGAAGCGGCGCCGGGCTCCGAAGGCCGGCCGATAACTGTCGTAATACTTATGAGTTACGGGCGAATCCGAGACCTCATTCGAGATCTGATCGTGGGCCGCGCGACCAGCTTGGCGTCCTGCTCGTACCTCGGCAACGCGCCTACGGTACGAGGGCGTTGCGGTTCGCGTCCGGTTCGACGCTACGGAGCGAGGATCCGGCCCGGCGCGTTGCTGGTGCCGGTGGGCGTGTGGCACGTGGCGCAGGCGCCGTCGGTCTGCAGGACCATCGCCCGTTCGCGTCCCTCGAACGCGAGGCGCGCGCGAACCGGCATCGCGAGCGCCATGCGTCGATCGAGGAAGAAGTTGCCGGCTTCGTTCGTGACGAGCTCGACGTTCTGGCCGGTCGCGTCCGTGATCGTGACGGCCACGCCTTCGACGCCGTAGCAATCGGCCGGCTCGTCGAGCGTCGCGTGCACCGTACCGGCGACCACGAACGTCGGGCCTTCGCCGAGCGCCGCGTGGCACCCGATGCAGTCACCACCGGGGCGCATGAACGGCGACTCGCTGTTGCCGCCCGACCACCGGAGCCCCGATGCACACAGGTCGTCCGGCGTTGCTCCGCCCTCCTCGTCCTCGTCTTCGCATCCGGTGAGGCAACAGAGCGCGATGAACCACGACAGGACAATCTTCATCGTTTCACTCACCATGTCTTGGTGCCGTGGCAGCCGCCCGGGAGCCCCGAGCAGGCCTTGGTCGTCGGAGTCCACGTTCCGACCGGCATCTTCACGTCCTTGAGCCCGTTGACGTGGAGCGCGGGGGTCGTGATGACCAAGGTCGCGTTGACGACGGTCTGGTGGCACGCGTTGCACTTCATGTTCTCGTCGACGATGTGCTTCTTGTGTTCGCCCGACATGGTCTGGGCATTCGTGACGCCGGCCGGATGGCACGACGTACACGTCAAGGCGGTCGTCGACGTCCACGTCGCGGTGCCGGCACTCGTCCGCCCGTTGCCGTGGCAGTACAGGTTCGCGCACGTCGCGGCCGTCGTGTTGAACGTGCCCGCCGGGTTGAGGCTCGAGTACTTGACCTCCGCCTGGACGATCGAGCCGAGGCCGTCGACGTGTCCTGGAGTCAGCGCCGTCGACGGGTTCGTGTGACAGAACGTGCAGCTCCAGGCCGCGTGCATCCCGGTCGCGGCGACGTGCTTGGTGTGCGCGCCGACGTGCTTGTCGGTCAGCGCCGTCTGGCCTTCCACGCCCTGTGGCGGCGCACCCGTCGTACCGCCGGCGCCGTGGCAGAACGTGCAGCTGGTCTGCCAGCTCGTGTGGCAGCCCTGGCATGACGGCCCGGCGCCACCGGTGAGCGCGGCGCCGTGGCAGCCGGAGGTCGCGCACGCCGTCGAGCCCTTGCGATCGAAGTCGTAGCCGTGCTGCTCGCGCGTGTTGTAGCCCGGCGGGTGAACCGCGGTGACCTGCAGCGTGCCGTCGATGTGCTGCCCCGGGTTCGTGAACGTGCCGGCCGCTCCGGCGTTGGGGTGGCAGCTCAGGCAGTTCGCGTCCTGCGGATGCGGCGCCGGCGGCGGGTTGCCGTGGCACGACGTGCACTGGCTCTGCGTCCCGTCGACCTTCGTCCACAGCGGCGTCGTCGCGGTGCCGCCCGCGGCCAGCGTCGAGCCGTGGCAGTACGACGTGCACGAGCTGCCGCTCCACGTCGAGCCGGTCGCGATCCCCGAGTACGTGAGCTCGGCCGGTAGCTGCGTGTCGATGTGGCCGACGGTGCCGACGGCGCTGGGCACGCGATGACACTCGGCGCACTGGACATCCCTGTGCCAGTTCGCGCTCGTCACGTGGGCCTGGTGCGCGCCGACGCCGCGATTGGTCGTCGTGGTGTTGCTCTGCGTGTCTTTCGGCGGCGCGTTGTTGGTCGTGCCGTGGCAGGAGTTGCACGCCTGGTTCGCGCTGAGATCGATGTTGCCGTCGACGTGCTTCAGCGGATCGCTGAACGTCGTCGGGCTGCCGAGCTGGACGTTCGGGTGACACTGGCCGCAGTCGCTGCTCTGCGGGTGCGGGGCCGGCGGCGGATTGCCGTGGCACGAGGTGCACTGCGCTTGCGTGCCGTCGACGGTCATCCACAGCGGCGCGGTCGCGGTGCCGCCCGCACCGCCGGTGCCGTTGGTCAAGGTCGAGCCGTGGCAGTAGTTGTTCGAGCACCGCGATCCGTTGAACGCGGTCGTCGTGCCGGCGAGCGGGCTGAACGTCAGCTCGGCGGGGAGCGGGGTATCGATGTGGCCGAGCGAGGTCACGGTGCCGGGGACTCGGTGGCAGTCGTTGCACGCGACCGGCTTGAACCGGTTGGTCGTCGCGAGGTGGTTCTGGTGCGCGCCGACGCCGCGCGTGTTGGTCGCGGTGTTGCCCTGCGTGTCCTTCGGCGGTGCGTTGGTCGTGCCGCCGTGGCATGCGTTGCACGCCTGGTTGGTGTCGACGTCGAGGTTACCGTCGATGTGGCGCGTCGGATCGGTGATGACGAGGCCCGCGCCGGCGGTCATCGTGTTGTGGCACTTGCCGCAGTCGGGGTCGGCCGGGTGAGGGGTCGGCGGTGGCGCGCCGTGGCACGAGCCGCACTGACCCTGCGCGCCGTTGACGACCGTCCACACCGGGTTCTTCGACGTGCCGCCGCCGAGCGTGGAGCCGTGGCAGTACGCGTTGGTGCACGTCGATCCATTCCAGGTCGCGTTGCCGGCGAGCGTACCGAACGTGATCTCGGCGGGGCGCGCGGTGTCGATGTGGCCGATCGTGGCGACGGCGGTGGGCACCTTGTGGCAGGCGTCGCACGCCATGTCCTTGCGCCAGGTCGACGGATTGACGTGATTGCGGTGCGCGCCGACGGTGCGTAGATCCGTGGTCATCCCGCCGGTCGTGTCGTTCGGCGGCGCCGCGTTGCCACCCGAGCCGTGGCACGAATCGCACGCCTGGTCGTTGATCAGATCGACCTTGCCGTCGATGTGCAGCGCCGGGTACGCGATCACGAGCCCGGCGCCCGCGGTCATCGTCGGATGGCACGACGCGCAGTTGCTGTCGGTGGGATGCGGTGCCGGTGGCGGTGCGCCGTGGCACGAGCCGCACTGGCTCTGCGTGCCGTCGACCTGCGTCCAGATCGGCGAGGTCCGAGCGCCTCCCTTGAGCACGCCGGTTCCGCCGCCGTGGCAGTACGTGTTGCTGCACGCCGTACCGTTGTACGTGCTGCTCGCGCCCGCGAGCGGACCGAACACGAGCTCGGCCGGCAGCGGGCTGTCGATGTGGCCCTGATCGTTGATACCCGCCGGGACCGCGTGACACTCGGTGCAGTTGATCGTCGCGTGCCACGTCGAGTTGGAGGCGAGGTGCTGCGTGTGTGCGCCGACTCCCTTGAAGGTGGTCGCGAGGTTGTTGAGCGTGTCCTTCGGCGGGGCCGACTGACCGTTCGAGCCGTGGCAGCTATCGCATGCCGCCGCGTTGATGACGTCGAGGTGACCGTCGATGTGGAGCTCGGGATAGGCGATCACCATGCCGGCGCCCGGGTTCATCGTCGGATGGCACGTGCCGCAGTCGGTGTTCGTGGGGTGTGGTGCAGGGGGTGGCGCGCCGTGGCACGAGCCGCACTGCGCCTGCGAGGTATCGACGAGGGTCCACTTCGGCTCGGTCGCAGATCCTCCGGCGGTCCCTCCGGTCGCGCCGTCGATCGTGTTGGAGAGCGTCGCGCCGTGGCAGTACGTGTTGGTGCAGGTCTGCGTGTCGTGGTTCCACGCTCCCCCCGCACCCATGCCGCCGAACGTCAGCTCGGCCGGTAGCGCGGTATCGATGTGTCCGGGATCTCCGATCTGCTCGGGGACCTGGTGACACGATCCGCACTCGACGCGCTTGTGCCACTGCGAAGGCGCGAAGTGCTGGGCGTGGGCACCGACACCGACCGATCCGGAGTCGCTGCGGCCGGCGGTGTCGCGTGGCGGCGCGGCTTGCGGACCGCTACCGTGACACGCTCCGGAGCACGCCTCCGATGCAGCGTTTTCCGTGGGATCGATGGGTTCGGGATCGGCTGCGCCGAGATCGCAGCCCGCGAACACCACGCACAGGACCAACCCGAATGTGTGTCGCACCACCTTCCCAGCTTCAGCAAGTCGGGTGCCACGAGCGCCGCGGATATTTCCAAGTAGTTCTGAGTTCTTGGACCATCCGGAGCGATCTCCAATGTGTACCAACCGTACACGTGAACGCAGTTGGTACACCCTAGTGGTAGTCGGAGATTGTGAAGATAAGGAGACCGCCTGAAGCGGCTCGGCGAGGTGGTGTCCGCGACGTCGATAGTCGCGTAGGACGCGCCAAGTCTTGAGCCTGGCGATCGCATGCTCGACCTTGGCTCGCCTCCGTCGATGTCGCCGCCAAGCGCGGTCGCGTACACGCACTTACGGGACACTCTTAGCGGCAATGTCGGTCAGATAAGAACGTTGACGTTGACATCGACGTCTCTCGATCCAGCACAAGTTTCCGGATCGATTCGCGGGCTTAGCCGTTCGTCGACGAGAAACGTCAGACGGTCATGATCCAACTGATCATGCCC
>Ga0299915_10000850_pt1 | contig 22655 bp, 19 predicted proteins | sample RVTome_13_FD_200263 | JGI IMG/M metagenome (GOLD analysis project Ga0299915, IMG submission 200263) | Soil microbial communities from uranium-contaminated site in the Upper Colorado River Basin, Wyoming, United States - RVT92D227 (version 2) ... | reverse complement strand
GCCGATCGAGGAGCATATCGACATAGAGGCGCAGGCCTTTTTCCGTGGGGATCCTGCCTGCCGAGGTATGGGGCTGCTGGAGCAGGCCCATATCCTCCAGATCGGCCATCACGTTGCGGATCGTGGCCGGGCAGAGGTTAAGATCGGACCCCTTGGCCACCGTACGCGAGCCCACGGGCTCACCGGTATGGATAAAGTCCGTGACAACTATCTTGAGGATGTTCTTATCCCGTTCGGTGATCGGCAGCATCGGTGTCATATGGTATATCTAAAATCTCTTTTTAGCATCCTAAAAATAGTAATCCCACGCTTTTTTGTCAAGGTATCCCGAGGACTACAACCGCGGGAAAACAAAGGCGAAATGTGAGGGTGTGGAGGAGGAAAAGGACTATCTCCCGGCAAGCCCCTTTCCATTGATTTCCCAGGTCAAATGCTCTAAAATACTCATTTCCGCAGAAGAGGGCTGAGCAGCCAAGCTCGTGATTCGCCAGGGCGGATCTGCTTGTAAGGCGCGTCACGAAGGTAGTGGTTCCTCTGGTATCCGCCTGTATAGCTCATAAATCCAAGGAGACAGAAGCCATGGCCCCAAATCCATTATATCAGCAACTGGCAGAGGCGATCGGGGTGGGGGATTCCGCTATTATCCCCAAGATATTTGCCATCCTGGCAAACGAGGATGAAGCCCGGGTCCTGCTGGCGGCGGCGCCGCCGGCCACGGTGGAGGAGATTGCCGAAAAAGCAGGGCTTGCGGCTGATACCGTGGAAAAGATGATGGAGCCCCTGTTTAACAAAGGCCTCATGTTCAAATCCAAGAAAGAGGGAAAGGTCCGCTATTATCGGGTCAGGCAGCTTTTTCAATTTCACGACGCAACTATCGTCACGAAGGGGCTGCCGCAAAAATTTTTCCGGTTATGGAAAGAATACTATGACACGGAATTCAAGAAGCACCACCGGCAGTTTGAAGCGATCCTGCCGAACTCGGTGGTTCGGGTCGTCCCGGTCAATATCGCGGTGGAGCCCGAGATCCGGGTTGCGGCCTTTGAGGATATCAAGCAAATAGTAGAGAAAGCCGCGAACTTGGCGGTAACGAATTGCACGTGCAGACTTGTCAGCGGTGACTGCGGCAAGCCGGTGGAGGTCTGCATCCAGTGCAACCGCTCCGCCGATTATGCGCTGGAGCGCGGCACGGGGAGGCGGATCACCAAGGAAGAAGCCCTTGCTCTGTTGAAGATGTGCGAGGAGGCGGGCCTCGTGCACGTGGTCAACAACGTCAAGTCCATCGGGCATGTCATCTGCAATTGCTGCGACGACTGCTGCATCAACTGGCCGAGCCCCAGGCAGTCGGGGGTCAACTTTGCCGCCCCCAGCCGATTTACGGCTGTGTGTGATATGGACCTCTGTACGGAATGTGCGATATGTCTCGACCGATGCCATTTCGACGCCATAGACATGGACAATAAAACAGAGCGGATCGACCAGGGCGGATGCATGGGCTGCGGCCTGTGCGTGGTGACCTGCCCGACCGGGGCGCTTACCCTGAAGGAGGTCAGGGGCGAGGATTTCGTCCCGGCATGAGTCTTGGGGTCCGTGTTGAAGACCTGCTGGGACGGGGTAGCATAAGGATATATTGAAGATTTCAACATTCTGTCGTACAATCCCCGATTAGGAAACAGAGCCCTGATTAAAAGCTAATTTGAAAAGGGAGGTAATATGCTGAAGAAGCTTACTGTTTTATGGTGCATCTTATTGGCTTCCTTTCTTGTTGTAACCATGAGTTTTCCTGCGGGGGCCCAGGGGGTCAAGCGGATCAAGATAGGCGTGATCGGCCCCATGAAATATGTGCAGGGTATCGGTCAGTGGAACGGAGCGCTCATGGCTGCTGATGAGATCAATGCCAAAGGGGGCATTAAAGTTGGCGACCAACGGATGACGATCGAGCTTATCAAGGCCGATTCCAACGAGTTCCTCAGCGTCACGGACGCTACCAATGCCATGGAGCGGCTCATCTCGAGGGACAAGGTGGACTTTGTGGTGGGCGGGTTCCGGAGTGAGGCGGTCCTGACCATGCAGGACATCGCCATGGAGCACAAGGTGATCTTTATCGGCTGTGGGGCAGCCGCCAACGAGCTCTGCTCCCGGGTGGCCCAGAACTACGACTTTTACAAGTATTGGTTCCGGGGCACGCCTCATAGTTCCTCATTTATTGCCAGGACGGCCTTTATCCATTTGGGTTATGTTGCCGGTATTATGAAAGAGCAGTTAAACATACCGAAGATAAAGGTTGCCGTTGTTGCCGAGAAGGCCATGTGGGCTGACGGGTTTACCAAGACGGCCGAGGTGGTCATCACCCAGCAGGGAATGGAATTGGCAGGCACCTGGAGGCCCTCTCCGGTGGCCACGGATGTCACTGCCGAGCTCTCCGCCATCCAGCGCTCGGGTGCCCATATCATCTTTACGATCTTTTCCTCTTCGGTAGGTATCCCCTTTGCCCGGCAGGCAGGGGAGCTCAAGATCCCGGCGGTGCAGGTGGGCGTCAATGTCGAGGCCTCGAAGGATGGCTTCTGGCAGGCCACCCAGGGCAGGGGCAACTATGTTATGACGACGAGTACCTATGCCCTTGGACAAGAGTATAATGAACTGACCAAGCCCTTTGTTGAAGGCTATGTGAAGAGGTTCGGCGAGACGCCGACCTACACCGCGGATACATACGCCGTTATTTTCTACACGCTGGCGCCGGCCATGGAGCAGGCCGGGACCCTCGATTCCGACAAGATCGTGTCCATCATGGAGAATCGTGCTCCGTACAAGGTGCCTGCCGACAATGCAGTAGAATATCTGAAGGATCCCGAAGGCAAACCGCTTCATGATTTGCGATGGGGCCCGGGGTACTCGCACGGCAATGCCGTGCAATGGCAAAATGGTAAGTTGGTAGGTGTCTGGCCATACAAGTGGAAGCTGACGCCGGATACTCCTGAGGTCACGCTCAAGGGGACCGTCCCCTACAAGATACCGCCCTGGGTCATCGAGAAGTATAAGAAATAATAGAATAAAAAGGGGAGAGGCTACTTTTCGAATATAAAAGTAGCCTCTCCCCTTTTCCCCTTTTAAGAATCTCCAGGTAAAATAAAGAAAAGGATTGCATGATTGTGAAATTTTTAGTAAGCTAAGAGGGCTCCGGTCATCAGGGAAGGCAGCCGGAGAGGATGAAAGAGAATAATTAAATCAGGAAGGAGAAAGAACAACAATGCTCAAGACCAAACTGACTGAATTGCTGGGGATCAAACATCCGATCATACAGGCAGGCATGGGTCCGTTCAGCAACAATAACCTCGCCGTTGCCTCGGCCAACGCCGGGGTGTTGGGGCTCCTCTCCACCAGCGGCCTCTTCAACAAGGACACGCAACCCTGGGTGTACAAGTCGTTTGTGGAGACCGGTGAGGCTTCGATGGATGACGATATGGCCGGGGTGCTCGAGACCGTATTGAAGCGGACACATCGCCTGACGAAGGAAAAAAGCGGCATCTTCGGCATCAACGTGATGGTGTCGTCGGAGCTGGTTGAAAAGTCGTCAATCATCATTGATAGGGCCATCAAGGTCAGGGAAGAGAATCCCGACATGAAGAAACATTTCAAGGTGATTTTTACCTCGGCCGGCGATCCGCTGCCCTGGGGGGAAAAGATCAAGTCAGCCGGCTTTAAATGGCTCCATGTCATACCCTCTGTCAAGGGTGCGCTGCGATGTAAAAAGGCGGGGGTGGATCTCGTCGTTGCCTCCGGACACGAAGGCGGCTTCCATACTGCCTGGGAGCCTGTACACTCGATGGTATTGCTGCCTGCTGTCGTCGATGCCCTGGCCGGCTCGGGCATCATCGTTGCCGGCGCCGGTGGCTTCTGCGACGGCAAGTCCCTTGCCGCTGCCCTTGCCCTGGGGGCGGAAGGCGTGCAGATGGGGACCAGGTTTTTAGCCACCCAAGAGAGCGACTTTGCCCAGATATGGAAGGAAGGCGTCGTAAAGGCCGGCGACAGGGGAACCTTGGTGGCCAGGGGTTTTGTCGGACCGGCACGATGGATCAAGACACCGTCGAGCTTGAAGCATCAGGAAAATACACTCAGGATGTCGCCGGGGGTATTTCTCGGCAGGCCCGACGATTTGGCCTCCATTCCCCTGGAGCTTTATGAGAGTGAGGTGGCGGCAATACGCGCCGTCTATGAAGGCGACGAGGGCAAGGCGCTCTTTGCCGGCGGCGAATGCGCGCAGAGGATAGACGACATGCCCACGGTCCAGGAGGTGGTTGATCGGATCATGAAGGAAGCCACGGAGGTTGTAAAGAATCTTCCCAAGCATTTGGATTGATGATTCATCCTGTGCGTCGCCCTGCTTCGCACACCATAGATGACTCGCATGGCATTTGATATCGCCCCTCCCCTTACGGGCGGGGCGATTAAACCGATCGCTTGTCTCTCTATTCAGTGATTCTTCACCTCCACCCGTTGTCTGCCACACCCTCTGCGCATGATCGGATAAGACGCCGTTGACTCGTATGGCATATACGCAATCCGGAGGCTACGAGAGAGATGCATGAGCTGCCGGTTACGGAGAGCATTTTAAAGATTGTGCTGCAGCATGCCCCCGCCGACAGCGTGAGCAAAATTGTGCGCATATTTCTGGAAGTCGGTGAACTCTCAGACCTGGAAGATGAATGGATTCAGCACTATTTTGATTATCTCAGCAAAGGCACCAGAGCGGAAAAGGCGGAGCTCGTTATTCAGAGGATACCTATCACGTTCCAATGCGATCGATGTGCGAATCGCTTTGAGATCAAGAGAGAAGCGCTGCAAGACCTTCAATGCCCCGAGTGCGGAAACACGGAATGCAAGCTAGTTTCCGGCAAGGGGTACTATATAAAAAACATGGAGGTCATATAGTGACGGCTATCAGGCTCATTGAGGTCAAAGAAGAGATCCAGGCGGACAATAAGGCGAAGGCCGCGGCCTTGCGCAAGCGGCTTCAGGCGAGCAAGACCTTTTTGTTAAACCTCATGTCTTCACCCGGCGCAGGCAAAACGACCCTCATTCTGAGGACCATTGAAGCCCTGAGAAATGACCTTCGTATCGGCGTGATCGAGGCGGATATCGATTCCATGGTCGATGCGGAAAAGATAGCCAAAACGGGCATTACGGCTGTCCAGCTGAGGACCGGCGGGTTTTGTCACCTTGATGCGTCGATGGTGGAACGGGGCCTCGAGGGTCTGGACCTCGCCTCCTTGGATCTTGTTATCATCGAAAATGTGGGAAATCTCGTCTGCCCGGCGGAATTCGATACCGGTGCGATCAAGAACGCCATGATCTTAAGTGTGCCTGAGGGAGACGACAAGCCGCTGAAATACCCCTTGATGTTTACGGTGTGCGATGTGCTCCTCATCAATAAGACCGACTATCTCGGACTTTCCGATTTTGATGTTGAGGTGCTGAGGCAGAGGGTGACGAGGTTGAACCCCAGGATCAAGATATTCGAGGTATCGGCCAAGACAGGCCAGGGGATAACAGAGTGGACGCAGTGGTTGAAGAACCAGGTTGATGAGTTTAGATTACGTTGAAAGAGGATTCTCTCTCTCATCAGCGGCCATGAGTGAACACGATCCCTCATTGACACAGAGGGGCAAATTTTCTATACTGCTCACCTCACAACAGTACCCGCTCATTATGGTAAAAAAACAGCCATAGGGTGCCGATAGAACCAAAAAAATCAAGGAGGTTTATCTATGAAGGAGATGAGAGATGTCGTAATCGTCGGATATTTGCGGACGGCACAATCCCGATCAAGACCCAATGAGCCTGAAAGGGATGTATTCTACAAGCTGCGGGCCGATGACCTCCTGGCGCGCCTGCTGCCGGAGGTGCTCAAGAGGAGCAAGGTGGATCCCAAGGAGGTGGACGATTTTCTGGTGGGGGCCGCGGTGGGCGTGAACGAGAATTGGACCTATGGCGGGAGGTATCCCGTCTTGCTTGCCGACCTGCCCGAGACCATTCCCGCCAAGTTCGTGGATCAGCAGTGCGGCTCTTCCATGGCCGGCATCCACATTGGCTTTCTGGAAATCGCGGCCGGCTTTGCGGACACGGTGCTCGTGGGAGGGATGGAGCACATGACCAGGAATTACGGTGCCGTGTTGCGGAAAAAGGAAGGCGCCGTCAGCCCTAACCCCCGTTTTCTTAACGACAAGGCCATGCAGCATTGGGACTTTCCTACCCTATCCAATATGGGATTTACGGCGGAGAAACTCTTCACCCTGAGGGATTTCACGAAAGAGGACATGGACCGATGGGGTACGCGCTCCCACAACCTGGCGGAAAAGGCCCAGAAGGAGGGCTTCTTCAAAGACGAGATCTTCCCCATCGAGGCCGAGCAGGCTGACGGCTCGAAGATGGTGGTCGATAGAGACATGGCCGTGCGGGCCGGCGCCACGTACGAGGGGATGAGGGATCTCAAGCCGGCCTTTAAGGAAGACGGCGTGATCACCGCCGGCAACTCCTCTCCCCTGAATGCAGCGGCCACATCGATAATCCTTATGTCCAAGGAGAAGGCCAAGAAGAAGGGGCTTACGCCCATGGCCACCATCCGTTCCATCGGTTTTGCCGGGGTTGACCCCACGATCATGGGCGTGGGTCCGGTGCCGGCAAGCAAGAGAGCCCTCGAGGCAATCGGACTGAAGGCAAAGGATATCGACTACTGGGAGATCAACGAGGCATTTTGCATCGTTGCCCTCAACTGCATCAAGGAGCTGGGCATCGATCCGGACCGGGTCAATGTCATGGGCGGCGGTACCGCCATCGGACACCCCTTGGGAGCCACCGGCAACCGCTTGGTCGGGACCCTCGCGCGCATCCTGAAGCTGAAAGGTGCCCGCTACGGTCTGGCCAATGCGTGCTGCGGCGGCGGACAGGGCGTGGCCACGATCATCGAAAGAGAGAAGTATTAACGAATAAAGGGTTCAAGGGTTCAAGGGTACGAGGGGTCTAGTTCTGCCAAGGGCGGGATAGTTTAGTTGACAGTGAAAAGAAGCAACGGGTTTTGCAGGTGTTAAGAGGACATCTGGGACGATGCGCAACAGCTTCCGATGGCTGGGATTCGGAGCTGTTGACAACCTTCAACAGAAGTCCAAGACAAGGAGGGAACCATGAACGTTGCAGACATCAAGACAGTAGCGGTCATTGGTGCCGGCGATATGGGGCACGGGATTGCGGAGGTAGCCCTGATGGCGGGGTACAAGGTCTATCTCCGTGATATCAACCAGGAGTTCGTGGACCGGGGGGTTGCGCGGATACGGGAGAGCTTGACCAAGCTCGTGTCGAAGGGGAAGGTCACGGCGGAGCAGGAGAAGAAGATCAACGCTGAGCTCCTGAAACCCTGCGTGGACCTGAAGGAGGCCGTGAAAGAGGCCGATCTGGTTATCGAGGCTATCCCCGAGATCATGGAATTGAAAAAGGAGACCTTCGCCGCCGTCGATGCGGCTGCGAAGCCTCATACCCTGATGGCTTCCAATACCTCGACCATGAAGATCACCGAGATCGGTTCGCTCACCAAGAGGCCGGAAAAGGTCCTGGGCCTTCACTACTTTAACCCCGCAGTACTCATGAGGCTGGTGGAGGTCATCAGGGGTGCAAAGACCTCGGATGAGACCATGAAGGTGGCCTTTGATTTTGTCCTCAAGAACGGCAAGGTGCCGGTGCGCGTGGAAAAAGACGTGCCCGGTTTCATCGTCAACCGGGTTCAGGCGCCGAGCGGCCTCCTGTTGACCTGCTTCGTCGATGAGGGGATTGCGCAGCCGGAAGAGATCGATGCCCTGATGCGAAAGCTCGGCATGCCCATGGGGCCGTTCGAGCTTATGGACTATACCGGTCTTGATGTCAGCTATCATGGCCGTCATTACTACGCCAAGGTGATCCATCCGGACTTCGCGCCCGGACGGACCATAGAGGCGAAGTTCAAGGCAGGCCAGCTGGGCAAAAAAACGGGAAAGGGATTCTTTGACTGGTCCAAGGGCAGGCCTGAGATCGACCTGTCCAAGGCCACGGATAAGGTGGACGCGATGGATCTCGTTGCCGTGCAGATCAACGAGGCCACCAAACTCATCGAGATGGGAGTGTGCACAGCCGAGGATGTCGATACAGCGATCATCAATGGCACGGGTAATGCCATGGGTCCGATGAGCATTGCCAAGGGGCAGGACCCTGCTGATCTGACCAAGCGCCTGGAAGGACTGGCCAAGCGGTTTAAAAAAGAGGTCTTTAAGCCGACCAAGATGATAAGGGAAGGAAGGTATAGATAATTCCTTCCCGCCAGGCGCGGCAAATACCGGAGCATCGAAGAACGGAGCAGGCGAGGTCGTATGAATCTGGAAGAACGGGTGGAGCACGGCTACGCCGACAGCGGTGGGGTCAAGATCCACTATGCGAGCCTGGGATCGGGGCCGCTGATGGTGATGATCCATGGGTTCCCCGACTACTGGTACACCTGGCGCTCTCAGATGGAGGCGCTTGCGGCGGAGTACCAGTGCGTTGCCATCGATTTGCGCGGCTACAACCTGAGCGACAAGCCCAAGGGGGTGGACAACTATGCTATGAGAGAGCTCGTGGGGGATGTCGCGGCCGTGATCAAACATCTTGGGCGCGACAAGGCCATCCTGCTCGGTCATGATTGGGGCGGCGCCATAGCGTGGTCGTTTGCCTTGACTCACCCGGAGATGCTCGACAGACTCATCATTCTCAATGTCCCTCACCCCCGGGGGTTTGCGAGGGAGCTGGCCAATAACCCCCTGCAGCAAAAAAGCAGCCAGTACGCCTGGGATTACCAAAAAGAAGACGCGCACCTGCGGATCAAGGCCGCGGCTCTCGCCTTTTGGGTCAAGGATCCCGAGGCAAAGAAAAAATATGTAGAGGCCTTCGAGCGATCTGACCTTGAGGCGATGCTCAATTACTACAAGCGCAGCTTTACGAAGGAGGGCTCCGCGGCTGCGCAGGCCAAACGGGAGTATCCCAAGGTCAAGGCACCGGTGTTGATCATTTATGGGTTGAAAGACAAATATGTGCTGCCTGCCGGTTTGAACAATACGTGGGAGTGGCTGGAAAAGGGGTTGACACTGGTCACCATCCCCGAGGCAGGCCACTTCGTGCAGCATGATGCAGCTGATCTCGTGACGCGGACCATACAACAATGGCTGGCGCAGGGATGAATAAGAGAGGTCTTATGCACCAAAAACAGTAAGGAGGTAGACCATGGACTACGAACTAATCAAAGTCGAGAAAAAGGGGCACCTGGCCATCGTGACCATCAATCGCCCTGAGGTCATGAATGCCATCAGCCCGCCGACGAGTGCGGAGATGGATAAGGCCTTCAACGAGTTCGATCAAGATCCCGATGCCTGGATATGCATCGTCACCGGCGCGGGTGATCGCGCCTTCTCCGCGGGCAACGATTTGAAGTATCAGGCCCAGCACGGCGCTGAGGCCATGGCCAAGATCATGAAAGGGGTGAAGGGCGGTTTCGGGGGAAACACCTCCCGCTTCGATTGTTTCAAGCCCTTTATCGCCGCGGTCAACGGCTTGGCGCTCGGCGGCGGCTTCGAGATCGCCCTTGCCTGCGACATCATCATCGCGGCGGACAATGCCAGTTTTGGATTCCCTGAGCCCCGGGTGGGACTCATGCCCGGCGCCGGCGGCGTCCATCGCCTGCCCCGGCAGATCGCCTATCATCTGGCCATGGGCATGATCATGACCTCCAAGCGCATCACGGCCCAGGAGGCCTTGCAGTATGGCATCGTCAATCAGATCGTGCCTCTCAAGGACCTGCTCGCGACGGCGGAGCAGTGGGCGGCGGAGATCATGAAGGGAGCGCCCCTCTCCATCCGGGCAAGCAAAGAGGCAGCCCTGAAAGGACTCGGCATGCCCCTGGAGCAGGCCATCCCCGAGGTCTTCCCGGGCATCGCTAAGATGCGCGCCTCCGAGGACTTTATCGAGGGGCCGAAGGCCTTTGCCGAGAAGCGTCCACCCCAGTGGAAGGGGCGTTAGGAAGGCTGTACGTGAGTCCATGGTAGAGGAAGTTCTACCTAATTTATTTCGGATCGAGATTCCCCTGCCGGGGAGCCCGCTCAAATCCCTGAACTCTTATGTGATACGGGCCCGGGAGAGGAATCTCATCATCGATACGGGGATGAATCGGAAGGAGTGCCTCGGTGCCATGCAGGCCGGTTTGCAGGAGCTCGGCGTCGATTTGGCAAAGACGGATTTCTTCATCACGCATATGCATGCCGATCATTCCGGCCTTGTCGCCAGGCTGGTTACAGCAACCGGCAAGATATTTTTTAACCGGCCGGATGCCGATGTCATCACGGGCGGGGGCAACTGGGAATCGATGCTGACATACGCCGGAAAGAACGGTTTTCCGGAGGATGAGCTGCGGGCGGCCCTGCGTAATCACCCCGGCTACAAGTACAGCCCGGAGCGAGTTCCCGAGCTGACGATCTTGGAAGATGGAGACAGGGTGACTATCGGAGACTACCTATTCACCTGCGTGCAGACCCCCGGCCATACCAGGGGTCACATGTGTCTATACGAACCAGCCAGAAAGATCCTCGTGTGCGGGGACCATATACTCGGCGATATCACCCCCAACATCCAGAGTTGGTCAGGGCGGGATAATGCGCTCAAGAGCTATTTGGAGAGCCTGGACAGGGTCTATCAGATGGAGGTTGATCTGGCGCTGCCCGGACACCGGTCTCTCATCAGGAATTGCAGAGAAAGGATTGCAGAGCTGAAGCGGCATCATCAAGAGAGGGTCGAGGAGGTCCTCTCGATCCTCGGCTCGAAGGGGAAACACGCCTTTCAGGTCGCCTCGGAGATGACCTGGGACATCGACTGCGTGTCGTGGGACAGGTTTCCGGTGGCGCAGAAGTGGTTTGCCACGGGCGAGGCGATTGCCCACTTGATATACCTTGAGGACAAGGGGATGGTCTTCAGGGCTGGCGAGGGGGAGATGGTCACCTATGCCGTGAACCGCGCCTAGCTGTCTTCTTAGCTTAAGACCTCAGCAGGTATGTTAACACATTGAACAAAAGTTGCTTAGTTATCGGCATGCCTCTATAGTCGTCTGCCGACCTTGGCTTAGAGGCGAGGCGCTAAGGTCGGTTTTTAGGTAACAATCTGATGTTTTAGCTCATCATCGTTGCAAGGAGAAGAGAGATGGAAAATAAATGTACGGACGTGAGGGACACCCGCTTTATCCTGTATGAGCAATTGGGGATCGAAGCTTTGTGCGCAGCTGCGCGATTTCAGGATCATTCGAAGGAGACCTTCGACATGATCCTGGATACGGCCGAGAAGCTGGCGTTACATGAATTCGCCCCTGTCAACATGGAGGGCGATACGGTTGGGTGTGTCTGGGAAAACGGGGCAGTCAAGGCGCCTGCGGCATTTCACGCTCCCTTTCGGAAATATTGTGAAGGAGGCTGGATGAGCCTGCCTGATGCCTACGACTTCGGCGGTCAGAATGCGCCTGTGGTGATGAATTTTGCCTGCTATACCCTCTTTTACGCTGCCAATGCATCGCTGTCGATCTATATGGGGCTTTCCCACAGCGCGGGCAAGCTCATCGAGATTTTTGGAACGGATGCACAGAAGAAAAAGTATATGCAACCCCTGTACGAAGGGAGATACGGCGGCACCATGGTCTTGACCGAGCCGCAGGCGGGCAGCGACGTCGGCGCCACGCGGGCAAAGGCCGTAAAAAATCCCGATGGCACGTACTCGATTGTCGGCGGCAAGATATTTATCTCCAGCGGGGAACACGATCTCACGGAAAATATAGTTCACCTTGTGTTGGCGCGGGTCGAAGGCGCTGCGGAAGGGACCAAGGGCCTGTCATGTTTTATCATCCCGAAGCGCCGGGTAAACGACGACGGCACGATAGGGGAGGGCAACGACGTCAGCTGCAGCGGCGTCGAGCATAAAATGGGCATACGCGGTTCCGCGACCTGCGTCCTGAACTTCGGCGACAATGGGGCGTGCCGGGGTGAATTGCTGGGCCCGGAGCATAAGGGCATCGTCGTCATGTTCCATATGATGAATGAGCAAAGGATCCTGGTAGGGTTGCAGAGCCTGGCGCTGGCAAGCACGGGATACCTCCATGCCCTGGATTTTGCGAGAGAAAGAAAACAGGGAAGTCAGTTCGGCACGAGGAATCCTGAGCAGGTCCCCATCATCACCCATCCCGATGTCAGGCGAAATCTCTTGTGGATGAAGGCCTACACCGAGGGGCTGAGGGCGCTTATTCTCTACGCCGTCTATGGTATGGATAGGGAGTCGGTAAGCATTGACGAAGCTGAGAAGAAGAAATGGCAGCAAATTGTCGGACTATTAACGCCAATCAGCAAGGCATATACTACCGACAGGGCCTTCGAGGTATGTACGACGGCAATCCAGGTGCTCGGCGGTTACGGCTATACCAAGGAGTACAAGGTGGAACAGTTTGCCAGGGATTGCAAGATAACCTCGGTCTACGAAGGGACGAATGGCATTCAGGCTCTTGATTTGTTCGGTCGCAAGATCAGAATGGAGAATGGGGCGGCGCTGCAAGCCGTTCTGGCTGAGATGAAGGCGGCTGTGAAAGAGGCAGCTGGAGTGGCAGAGTTGGCGCCCTATGCCGAAGCGGTGGGGAAATCCGTATCCGCCCTCGAGGAGATATCGAAGTTTCTGCTTGAAAGATGCGCCGGCGATGATGCGTACCTGACATCCTCCTGGGCCACGCCATATCTGGAGATATTCGGCGATATCGCCCTTGCCTGGATGTTTATCTGGCAGGCTAAAAAGGCCTGCGATAGTAAGGCGACCAACAGCGCGGACGCGCCATTCTATGACAGCAAGATCAATACCGCCAAGTTTTATATCAGCTCTCTTCTTCCCAGGGTCTATGGGAAGATAGAGGCCATCAAGCGGTATGACCGTTCTTTCCTTGCCATGGGGGAGGCGATCTTCGTTTCCTCATGAGCGAGAAGAAGCGGGAATATAACTGCGATTGCCTAGAAAATAAGTCTCCACTATATTCCTCTCCCCCACACAATTAGGGGAGAGGGGAGATTTCCGACCTGCGGGATCGATGAGACGCAATGACAAGCAGTTGAAGATCAGGGTCAAGTACTGCGGGGGCTGCAATCCTCGCTATGACCGTGTGGCCCTCGTCAAGCGGATCGAAGAGAGGCTCAGCGGCAAGGCCGCACTGGTGGGGGCAGAGGGCAACGGAATCTCCCTGGTCCTGGCGGTGGTGGGATGCAGCATTGCCTGCGCCGATCTCGCCCCTTTCGCAGGTCTGGAGATCCGGGTCATCACCTGTCCGGAGGACGCCGAACTCTTTATCCGCGATCTTGAAGATCGAGCCTCATAAAGGGGCGTCTGTGGCTACACGTGCAGGAAGCAAAGGAACGTTTCGATGGAGATAACGAGCACGGATATAGAACAAGTGAATAAGAATCCCCTATACCAGACCTTGGGGGTCCGCATCCTGGAAGTCGGTGAGGGTTATGCCCGCAGCCAGCTGGAACCGACGGAGATCGTGTGCTGGCCCTTTCCAGGCCAGCCCCATGGCGGCATCGTCTACACCCTCATGGACACCACCATGGCCTGGGCGATCCTTTCAGGGCTGGAGCCAGGGTACAACTGCGCCACCATCCACCTCGATATCCAGTATACCTCTCCGGCCAAGGGCAAGCGCTTCACCTGCGCGTCCAAGACCGTGTTTCGCACGGGCCGGATCCATTTCATGCAGGGCGAGGTGCGGGACGGCGAAGAGCGGCTCGTGGCCATGGCCCAGGGTACCTTCCGGGTGATCAAGGCAGAGATGAGAAGGTGATCCATCATGATGGGGACGTCATCCACGAAAGATGAAAAACTCTTCTCTTTGTCCTCTCCCCCATCAATTAGGGGAGAGGGTTAGGGTGAGGGGGTACCTGCCCGAAATTTTTATATCACCCCTCACTGCCGCTTAGCGGCATCCCGACTTCTCTGATTTATGTACAGCAGAGCGGGACTTTATCCTCTCCCCTCCCCGCGCAAAGAAAGCGGGATCTTCGACAAGGGGAGAGGAAGATAGTGGCGGCTTATTTTCTGAGCAATAAGAAAGACGCTAGCAGCAGGTAGCAATCCTACGATTGCGCGCCGTATTTTGCCAGCCAATCGCGCACAGCAAGCCCTGTTCCAAAGGGCCATGGCCTTAATTTGGCAGGGGGGATCATCTTAATCTCCGCCAGCTCGTCACCCAATCTGATCTCGCCGCTGACAGTAAGATAATATGCGATAATCAGCTGATTCCTCTCAACAAAAGAATAGACGCCGATCAGCTCTCGTATCTCGGCATCGAGGCCAAGCTCCTCCTTGACCTCCCTTATAACCGCCGCCTCCGGCGTTTCATCTTTTTCGAGAAAGCCCGTAATAAGACCGAAGATCTTTTCCGGCCACTGCTTATTGCGTGCGAGAATGATGTTGCCGTCTTTTTCTATGATGGCGGCGACCACCGGCAGCGGATTATCCCACCATACATAGCCGCAGGCATCCGCCGGACAGCAGAGCCGCTCCTTTCCGTCCGTCTGTTTTTTTGTCAGGACTTTTCCGCAGAGCGGACAATATTGAAATTCACTCATGGAGGCTCCGGCTTAAAAAAAGCAATCTGCGAACTTTATTGTTATAACACCGGCAACACCATAAGACAAGAGAGGTCTTTTGTGCAGGCGATCTCACAAGGGGTCTCTGCAGCGGATCGCGAGGCGCTGGTGATCACCGGTCTGGATGAGTTTCTCTTTAAGAGGTTCTTCGAGACTGGACATAAGATCTTTTTCGGGCTACTGTTGGCTATTGTCATCGTCTGGGCGCCAGTCGGCTTGCTGGGTAAGTGGATGGGGAAAAAAAGGCGTGAGAGAAGAGAGTTGAATGTGATCCGTTCTCCCATTACCGTTCCTTCAGAATCTTTGACCTTCCCGCTTCGAAGGGCAGCCCTGGAATACCCTGAAAAAGTGGCTGTGATCGAGCCAGAGAAAGGCGGGAAGGAGTGTTCCTATCGGTGGCTACAGGAACATTCTTCGATTCTTGCCGCTTCCCTGGCTGCCAGGGGAGTTAAACCGGGGGACCGGATAGCCCTTTGGATGAAAAACAGCCTGGAATACATCCTCTCCTTTTATGGGATTTTGAAAGCGGGGGGGATCGTCGTTCCAGTAAGCACCCATTACGGTGAACGGGAGGTTCTCCACCAAATAAGAGTGACAGAAGCCGTGGGCATGATCGCGGCAGATAACCTCTATGCCCAATGGGAGAAACTTTCTTCAGGGCTTCAGGGGCTACAGTTCATCGCGGTGGAAGGACAAGGAGACATTCCTGCGGGCACGATCCCTTTTTCGTCACTCCTCAAAGGCTCGGATTGTCTGGACCGTTCTATTGGGACAAACCCTTATGAAACGATTGCCGTTCTGCCTTTTTCCAGCGGCACAACCGGTCTTCCCAAAGGAGTCATGCTCACGCACTACAATCTCCTGAGCGATCTTTACCAAGTTGTCCAGGTCCACGAAATTTCGAATACGGATATGATGATTAACCAGCTCCCTTTTTTCCATATCTATGGAATGACCGTTCTGATGGGAACATCTATTTTGGCCGGGGCAACGCAGATCATAGCAAGCCAATTCCGTCCCGTGGATGAATTCCTCTCTCTTTTCGAAACCTATCAGCCTACCCTCTTCTTTACTGTTCCTTTGATCCTTCAGGAATTCTGTCGCCATCCGAAGGTTCCGACTATGGACTGGAGCCGTCTCCGTTATATTAACACAGGAGCAGCGCTCCTTTCCCGAGAGATACAGGAGAGATTTACACAGATTACCGGGGTCCTTGTGATGCAAGGATATGGCCTTACGGAATCTTCCCCCACTACGCACGCCAACCCTGCTAGAAAAATCAAGGTGGGATCCATTGGGCTTCCGTTATCGTTGACCGAAGATAGAATCGTTGACCCGGAAACCGGAGTGGACGTGCGGCCACAGGAAATCGGAGAACTCTGGGTCCGGGGGCCACAGGTAATGAAAGGGTATTTCAACAATCCGGAAGCCACTGCCGAGGTATTGGTGGATGGGTGGCTGCGCACCGGGGATCTGGCGTGGAAGGATGAAGAAGGATATGTTTTCATTGTCGACCGCCTCAAAGAAGTGATCAAATGCAAGGGATGCCAAGTACCACCCGCCGAGATCGAGAACATCTTAATGAGCCACCCAGATATACAGGATGCAGCAGTGATTGGTGAACCCCATCCGGAATACGGTGAGGTTCCTATCGCCTATGTCGTGCTCAGGGATAAAGCCACTCTTTCTTCCGACGCAATCATCGAATATGCGGCCCAGGGGTTGGCCAAGTACAAACGGTTGGCCAAGGTAGTATTTACGGAGACGATTCCCCATAGTCCTTCCGGAAAGATATTACGACGGGCTCTCAAAGATTCTCGATCCGCATGAGCAAGGGAAAATGAAGGGTGTGGCCTGCTGCAAGCGCTCTCCCCAAATCCCCCTCCACTTTAACAAAAAATATGGCGGTGGGGATGTGTCACTATGCGACACCCCATCTATAACGATATCCGAATGTGTCACTTTGCGACATCTGGCCAAAGGGCCACCTTCGGCTGCTTTTGTCGCTTTGCGACATCTCCCGTTTTACGGGACCCCGTTGTCCGGAAAAATCATATTGAGGTGCGGGGCCGCCATTCAGATTTTGCCGCCTTGCGGCATGATGTCCTTAAAAGATTTAAAGGAGCATCATTATGCAAAGTAGGGCGGGACCTTAGACTCAAAAATTTAGGGGCGGGAGTAGGGGGCCGCACAGTGGCAGGGGATAAGGAGTTATCTTGCTTTTTTAGTCAATGGTTTTTGGGAAATCATGGAAAAAGATCGCAAGATAAAAGAGGTCTATACAGCGGCTGCGTCGGCCATCAGTCCGCCGCGCAGTATTGTTTGCGGATCTCCTTTTTGAGGATCTTGCCGGAGCCGCTCTTGGGCAGCGGTTCCTGGACGATGGTAACGATGCGCGGGTACTTGTAGGGGGCAACGCGCTCCTTAACGTAGGCCTTGATCTCTTCGGGGTCGATTCGTGCGCCCTCCTTGGGGAGTACCACCGCGGCGATCTCTTCACCGAGGTCCGGATGAGGGACACCATATACCGCAGCCTCGCAGACCTCGGGGATCTGATAGATGACCTCTTCGATCTCGCGCGGATAGACGTTGTAACCCCCGCGGATCACCAGGTCCTTCTTGCGGTCCACGATGTAGATATAGCGATCATCGTCCATGCGGGCGATGTCCCCGGTGTGCAGCCAGCCCGCCCTTATGGTTTTCTTGGTGGCCGCAGGCCGGTTCAGGTAGCCCTTCATTACGGCCGGCCCTTTGATGAGCAGCTCGCCGATCCCCCCGGGAGGAAGCTCCTGACCGTCGTCAGCCACGATCCGGGCGCTGAATTCCGGGATGGGACGCCCGATGGAGCCGGGCTTCGCAGGCCTGTCATAGGGGTTCTCCACGCAGACGGGACACTCGGTCAACCCGTAGCCTTCATGGATCTTGGTGGCGAAGAGGGTCTCAAAGCGCTTGATAAATTCTACCGGCAGGGAGGCGCCGCCGGAGATGCAAAACTTGAGGGAGGTTCGCTTGGGGGGGCGCTCTTCCGCCGCCTGGATCATGCGGTTGAGCATGGTGGGGACGCCGAAGAAGATCGTGCGCGCCTCCCTCTCTGTTACGGCGATGACGGCCTCCGGCTCGAAATGGGTAAAGAGCTCAACGGTGAGGCCGAGGTACATGGAGACATTCATAACGCTCGTGATGCCGTAGACGTGATAGAGCGGTAAGGCGCCGATGACGACGGTATCCGGCTCGATGGTCCCCCGCATCCGGGCCAGTATTGCGGCGTTACGCGCCAGATTGCCATGGGTCAGCATACCCCCCTTGGGGTCGCCGGTGGTGCCCGAGGTGTAGAGGATGTTCAAGGTGTCGTCGGCCTGGGTGGGATAGAGGGAAAAAGAATCACCGTCGGCGTCGGCCGTTTCCAGATCCTTAAAACCACCTGAGGCAGGAGGGTTCAGGGCGAGCGTGATGGCAGGGGCACCATTGGCTGCAAAGACGCTGCTGATCTCCTCCAGATAGGGGTTGGCGCCGATAAAGGCCTTGGGGGCCGCGTCCTTGAGGATATAGGTCAGCTCATGGCTGCGGAAGAGGAAGCTTACCGGGATCATGGCAACTCCCATCTTGGCCAGCGCGTAATAGAGCGCGATATAGTGGATGCTGTTGGGCATCATGACCATGCAGCGATCACCGGGCGAAAGCCCGAGGCTGATCAGCCCATTTGCCAGGCGGCTGGCAGCGCGGTCCAGCTCGAGGAAGGACGTCTCGATCCCCTCGTGGCGCACAGCCGTCTTTTCGGGATACTTACTGGCCGAGGCTACTAAATATTCAGCGAGATTAAGGGAACCATTATTTTTTATCCGTTTACCCATGCGAGATCTTTGGCCAAAGGGCCACCTCCCGGCAGCTTTCTGATAATTACCTTGGCAAGACTATAATGTCAACCAGCTTCCTTTTCCTTATCTTCTATAGTATAAGTCCATATGCGGGCATATACTTGTTTGCTTTTCCCCCCTTTTCTAAAGGGGGGGTGGGGGGATTTGTCGGTTGGTGCAATCCCCCTTAATCCCCCTTTACAAAGGGGGATTTTAAATCAGTGCGGAATAAGTATTATAAAAAGATGCAAACTATTTCGTGCGGAGGCGACCATGGGAGAAATGATTAACCTAATCTTTAACCACAAGCCCTCGGCTATTTATACGCTCTGGCAGGCCTTCCGTTCCAGAAAAAGCAGGTTTACATCTGAAGAGGAGGTACCGGTAATACATGCGAGCAGGTCAAGCCTGAGGATTACCGAAAGGCACCTCAGAGATTTTTATGAGATATGTCATCTCAGTCCCCTGCCGTTCCTGCATATCCTTTATCCCCTCACCCTCTGTTATCCTTACATGATGCGGATTTTGTGCAGGCGGGAAATGCCCTTTTCCCTCTTTAAGGTACTGAACACGAGAACGAGCATCACCATGTTTCGCGCCATCAGGCCTGACGAACGCATCGACATCGATTGTCATAATGCACCGGTAAGAATTATCTCCAAGGGCCTGGAGGTTGATATCGTATCGGAGGTAAGGGTCGGCAGAGAGAAAGTATGGCAGAATATAACGACATATTTTCTGCGGAGCAGGTTCGGCCAGGGAGAAAAATCATATACCCTTCCGAGGCTCGCACCGATTGCCGATGCCCCGGTGATAAAGAAATGGTATCTGCCCGCAAAGGATAGATTCCGCTTTGCCCGCGTTTCCGGAGATACCAACGGCCTGCACTATGGCTCCCGCTATGCCCGCATGCAGGGATTTAAAAGGGATTTTGCGCAGCCGATACGCATCGTCGCCGAGTGCGTTTCTTCCCTGCCCGGTGTAGAAATGGGGAAGCCGCTGCTTCTCGATTTTTTTCTGAAGGGCCCGGTATATTATGAAAGCACGCTCGTGCTTAAAAATAAAAAAATAGGAAAGAAGAATAGGTTCGACCTGTATTGTGCGGGCAATGCCAAGCCGTGCATCAGCGGGGAATTGCGCAGCGTCTGAGATAGAGATCGGTGGATTGGCCCGATTGCGGTATGGTTGCGAAGGAGTTTACTATGGAATTTGATACGTTGAAAGCAGAAGACAAACGATATATGAGGTCCGTCGTCTCTGCGGAGCGATTCTCCACCGGCGAGTCCAATTTGGACCTTCATTCCCGAGACATGTCCGGCCATCGCGCGTCCCGTCCCGAGGCGGTCGTATGGCCGAAAGAGGGGGCGGAGGTCTCCCGCATCCTCGGCTATGCCGACCAAAGACGGATACCCGTAACTGCCTGGGGGGCGGGGACCAGTCTGGTAGGGAATCCCATCCCCCTGCACGGGGGCATCGTCCTCGACTTCACGCAGATGGATCGCATCCTGGAGATCCGGCAGGACGATTTTCAGGCGGATGTGGAGCCGGGTGTCATCTACAAGGATCTCAATCACAAGCTCAGGCATACGGGGCTCTTCTTCCCGCCTGATCCGGGGGCGGACGCCACCATCGGCGGCATGATCGCCAACAACGCGAGCGGGATCAGGACGCTTCGCTACGGTTCCACCAAGGACAATGTGCTGCGTCTGGTAATGGTCCTGGCCAACGGGGAGATCATAGAGACTGGCAACCGCGCCTCCAAAAGCTCCTCGGGGTTCGATTTGCTGCACCTCTTCGTGGGCTCTGAAGGGATGCTGGGGATCGTGGTGGAGGCCACGCTTCGGCTCGTGGGCCTGCCTGCGGAAATCGTCTCGGCAGTGGCCACCTTTCAGACCGTGGAGGAGGCGAGCAAGGCGGTCTTCGAGATCATCCGCTCTGGTCTCGATCCCGCGGCCCTGGAGCTCATGGCGCCGGAGTGTATCGATCTCATCAATAAGCAAAAGAACCTGGGGCTCCCTATCTCTCCTACCCTTTTTATGGAATTTCACGGGCCTACCAAACATCAGCTCGCGGAGGTGATGGGGATTGCCGAAGGGCTCTGCCGCGAGCACGGCTGCCGGGAGTTTAGACCGGGCCTCGAACGGGAGGAGAGGGATCTGCTCCTTGAGGCCAGGTATGCCTTGGGCGACATGATCAGGCAGAATCGTCCCGACCGTTTCAGGATCTCCATTGACGTAGCGGTGCCCATCTCGGCCTATCCGGAGATGATCGCCTTCGCCGGAGAGCAGGCGCGCAAGGCCGGCGCCGCGGCGGCCTATATCTTCGGCCATGCCGGCGATGGCAACATCCACCTCATCATCGAGACGGAGAGAGGAAACCGCGAAACCGGGCAGCGGATCAAAGAGGCCAATCACAGCGTCGTGCACAAGGCCCTGGCCCTGAAAGGCACGGCCACCGGAGAACACGGGGTGGGTATCGGCAAGGCTCAATTCATGGAAGCGGAACACGGGCCTTCCCTGGAATGGATGAAAAAGCTGAAACAGCTTCTTGATCCTCATGGCATCCTGAATCCCGGCAAGATGTTTCCCTGAGAGGGGTGTGTGCGGCCCAAGGCTGGCCTGCCGTTGGCAAGGCAAACCCGAGGCCGGCTTTGCAAAATCTCGAAGACTTCGTCAACGAAGACCTTGAATTTACGACGTAAGTCTGGTATACTGAGCTATCCCTTCGACAAAACAATTACACGAGGTGAAAGAGATGGCCTTGATGAATGCGAAACAGTATGAGGAGAGCCTCCGCAAGCTCAATCTAGTTGTCTATATGTTCGGGGAAAGGGTTAAGAACGTCGTTGACGATCCGATTATCCGCCCTTCCATGCAGGCTGTGGCAGCCACGTACGAGATGGCCTTAAAACCCGAGCACGAGGATATCATGACTGCCACCTCTCATATCACCGGCAAGCGGATCAACCGCTTTTGTCATATCCACCAGAACATCGGTGATCTGGTGAAGAAGAGCAAGATGGGCAGGCTCTTGGGACGCGAGACAGGCTGCTGTTTTCAGAGGTGCGTGGGGATGGATGCCCTCAATGCCCTTTCCATCACGACCTTTGACATCGACAAAAAATACGGCACGGAGTACAACAAGCGCTTCTTGAAGTACCTGAAATATGTCCAGGAGCATGATTTGACGTGCGACGGCGCCATGACCGATCCCAAGGGGGACAGGGGCCGCGCGCCGCATGAGCAAGCCGACCCCGATATGTTTATGCACGTCGTAGAGGAGAGAAAAGACGGCATCGTGGTGCGGGGGGCAAAGGCCCATCAGACAGGTGCCGTGAATTCTCATGAGATCATCGTCATGCCGACTATCGCCATGCGCGAAGAGGACAAGGACTATGCGATCTCCTTTGCCGTGCCCAGCGATACCGAGGGCATCACCTATATTATAGGGCGTCAATCCTGCGACACCAGGAAGCTCGAAGAGGGGACGCTGGACCGCGGCAATCAGTTCTACGGGGGGCACGAGGCGCTGGTGGTCTTTGACAACGTCTTTGTTCCCTGGGAGCGCGTCTTCATGTACAAGGAGTATGACTTTGCCGGGTCCCTGGTGGAAAAATTTGCCTCGTATCACCGCCAGAGCTATGCCTGCAAGGTGGGGGTCGGCGACGTGCTGATAGGAGCGGCGCAGACCATAGCGGAGTATAACGGCGCAGCCGGGGCCTCCCATATCAAGGACAAGATCATCGAGATGAATCAATTGAATGAAACACTCTATTGCGGGTGCCTCGCCTGTGCCTCGGAAGGTCACAAGGAGCCGAGCGGGACATACTGCGTCAACATACTCCTGGCCAACGTGCACAAGCAAAATATCACCCGTTTTCCCTATGAGATATCCCGTCTGGCGCAGGATATCGCCGGCGGATTGATGGTCACCCTGCCCTCGGAGTCCGATCTGAGATCGCCCGATGTCGGCGCGTGGCTGCATAAATACTACAAGGGTATCGACGACGTATCAACGGAGGACAGGATACGCATCCTGAGGCTGATCGAAAACATTACCCTGGGTACCGCGGCTGTCGGATACCTGACCGAATCGA
>Ga0299915_10000849_pt1 | contig 22670 bp, 20 predicted proteins | sample RVTome_13_FD_200263 | JGI IMG/M metagenome (GOLD analysis project Ga0299915, IMG submission 200263) | Soil microbial communities from uranium-contaminated site in the Upper Colorado River Basin, Wyoming, United States - RVT92D227 (version 2) ... | reverse complement strand
TTCCGCCAATTTTGAATAGTAAAGAATCGAATCGTACATCACATCGCCCACCCTTTTAACCATCTTCTCCCTTCCCTCCTTTATTCCTTCCCTTAACAGATTTTGGACAGCTTGGCGGGTGGGGCAAAAAAGAAGCGTCGAAAGATGGTCCGTCAGAAGACGGTTGATCTCTTCTGGCATATTCCGGTTATAACTTCTTAAACCTGCCTCCACATGAGCGACGGGAATGTTCAGTTTTGCCGCGGCCAATGCCCCTGCCAATGTGGAATTTGTATCCCCATACACGATGACGACGTCCGGTTTTTCTTTTTGGAGGACCGCTTCGATCCTCTCAAGCATCAATCCAGTTTGCCTGGCATGAGAACCAGAACCCACCCTCAGATGGTAATTCGGTTTGGGAAGTTTAAGTTCTTCAAAAAAAACCTTATCCATCAGGTAGTCATAATGCTGACCTGTATGAACCAGTATTTCGCGTATTTGTCTTTTCCCTTTATTGAGAGCGTTGATCGCACGGGAGACAGTGGCAGCCTTTATAAATTGGGGCCTTGCACCCACAATCGTCACAATCTTCATTCCTTCGACTCCAACCAGGATGAGCTTCAGACTGGATAAATATTCACAATCAATAAAATAGTCTACGGGTAAAGGTTACGATGCCAGTTCCGTATGTCGTCAAAGGATTCCGGTTAAAAAGATTCTAAGACTAACAACGTCACCGTTTCGACGAAACGGACGTCTTTACCATTCCCTTTTGACGGTGGATTTTCATTTTTAAACCAACTCTACACCGAACCGGTCTTTCTTATATTTCTTCCCGCAGGCATTGCAGACGGCCTTCCCGGATCGAAAAGCAATCTCTCCCGCACATTGGCAGACCCATCCCTTCACTTTTCCTGGGTTTCCGTAAACCAAAGCATAATCCGGAACATCCTTGGTGACAACAGAACCAGCTCCAATAAAGGCAAACTGACCAATCGTATTTCCACAGACAATCGTGACGTTGGCGCCAATGGTGGCCCCCTTTCTGACCAAGGTCTTCCGAAACTCTTTCTTTCTCGATATGAAGCTTCGAGGGTTGAAAACATTCGTAAAGACCATGGAGGGCCCGCAGAAAACATCATCCTCTATGATCACCCCATCATAGATAGAGACATTGTTTTGAACCTTTATATTATTTCCCAAAAGTGCACCTGAACCGATGAAGACATTTTGACCGATGATACAGTTCTCCCCAATCCTGGCGCCCGACATGACGTGGGTGAAGTGCCAGATCTTGGTCCCCTCCCCAATCTCCATGGGTTCATCCACTACGGCTGTGGGATGAATAGAATATTCTTTTCCCATCTCCTTATTCTCCCTCGATGCGGATTGGAAAACCTTTTTTCTTTAAAGACTCCTGAGCAGCCATAAGAATCTTCACCACTTTGAGGCCATCCCGGCCCCCGGTTTTAGGCTCCTTCCTCGATTCGATGCTTTGAACAAAATGTTCAGCCTCAGCCCGGAGCGGTTCTGCTATCTTAATACTCGGAATAGTGATATCCCCAAACCTCAGGCCGAGATATTCTCCATATGTCTCATAAGAGAGACTCTTTACTCCCTTATCATAGACCTTCAATTTCTCAGACGCTTCCATGTCATCAAAGACCGCCATCTTCTTTGACCCCACAATCGTGATCCTTCTCAACTTATGGGGATCCAGCCAACTAAGGTGGATATTCGCCACCTTCCCGTCAGAAAATCGGAGGCCGAGAAACACCACATCCTCAATCCCCTTTTGAATATAACTCTCTCCATGAGCGGTCACCGCAACCGGTTCTTCCACGAGGAGGTATAGGATGACCGATAGATCGTGCGGGGCAAAAGAAAGAAGGGCATTTTCATCTTGACGGATGACACCGAGATTGACCCGCTGAGTATAAATATAATAAATTTTTCCTAATTCACCGGAACCGACCATTTCCTTCAGCCGGTCGACGACAGGATGATAGATCAGAAGATGACCCACCATGAGGATTCTTTTCCTCTTCTCTGCGATCCTTAACATCTCCTCGGCATCTTTTGTATTTAAGGCCATCGGTTTCTCTACCAACACGTCTTTGTCGGCTAACATGATCTCTTTCGAAAGGGAATAATGGGAAATGGCTGAAGAAGTGACGACAACTCCCCTCACCTCCGGGTCCTTAATAATAGACTCCAAATTTTCAACCATCTTCGTTTGGGGGTAGGTTTTATCTAATGAAAGCAATTTAGACGGGTCTTGATCGCAAATATATTTTAATCGAACATTGGGAAGTTCGGAAAACACCCTGATGTGATTCTTCCCCCATGCCCCAGCTCCTACGATAGCAATGCTAACCATATCACTTCTTTTCATTTAACCTCCCCGGTAAATATCCCTTAGTTGAAGGTAGCCCCATTCGATAGATTGACAGCAGGATCTTTCTTCCATCATGTCATGATTACTGAGACAAAGAAGGAGTCACTACTCAAAATACCCGAGTCCCGTCAGACTCTTTCTCACTTCCTCCTCTTCGGCACCGGTCATTACAAATTTCGGCCCCTCTACCCCCAGAGGAATATCCTCATATCTGACAGGATATGCCTTCAGTATCTCATGTTCCAGAGCGTCTGTCAGAACCCTGCCGTCAATATCTTTAGGTATAGGAAGTCCTAAAAGGTAGAGAATCATGGGAGCCACATCCATGATATGGGCCCCCGTAATTTTTTTCCCCTTTTTTATTCCCGGACCACAGAGAATGAGAATACCGTCACGTCGGTGAGAGCTCCCGGCCCTTTTATTCTTCCTGAAGATCTTATCCTTGATACGGTCGCTAAGGGTACATTCGCAATCGGGTGTAAAAATGATATCGTGACCATTTTTTGTATAGGGCCCCCAGTAGATGTCCTCTCTGGGATAGACCCCTTCCATCACCCTTCTCCCCTCCTCCTCATCCACCGCTGATCTGAGCTCTTCAACAATTCTCTTTCTTAAATCATCGTATTCCTCGGGCTTGACGATCCCTTTTGGCTCTTTTCCCATCAGGTTGACTCTGACTCCCCAGAGCCATCCCGTAGCGACGGAGTAAGCCTGGGTCTTCCGCCAATCGATCCCAGACCTCCCCTTGATGCGTGGCCATTTTATCTTTTTCATCAGGGTGGATTGCTTCTTATGGGGACCCATTCCAAAATCCAGAGTCTCATCCGAGCGAACCCACCGCCTCCTGCTCGATAAGAAACCTTCCTTTCTCAGCCAGGAATTGATATAGAAGGTCCTGCTAACCTCCCCAAACCCATGATCCGAAAGGATGAGAATGGTGTCCTCTTCCGTCAAAGAGTCAATAAAATGTCCGATCATCCCATCGATCTTCGCATAGAAAGGTAACAGATATCGTTCCTTCTCTCCCCACAGGAAATGCTGCATCCAATCCGTCTCCATGATCACCAAGACGAAGATATCCCATTCTTTGCTCACCAGGTAATTTGCAACTCCTATGCGAGCCTCCAGGGTCTGGTAGATCTCCTTCAAAAAGCTTTCCTCATGAAAATCTCTAAGTTTATCCAAATCGACCTCGAACAACCATTTTTCTGACTTCTTTTTAATCTCCTCTTCCATCTCCTTGGGATAGATAAGTTCACCATGAAGAGGGGTAGGGATTCCGCTGATCATCACTCCTTCAAGCCTCTGAGGAGGATAGGTAAGAGGGACGTAGAGAATGATACTCCTCTTTCCTCTCTCGCCAGCAAGGTCCCAGAACCTTTTTGACCGGACATGGCTCGAGTTGACCAAGTCCTTCTCAAAGGAGTTTGGATTAAAAGCATAAAAATCGAATACTCCATGTTTCCCCGGGTTCACCCCGGTCATAAATGAAGTCCATGCAGGAGGGGTGACAGGGGGGGTCGTGCTCTCCAGACGGCCAAAAGTTGACCTCTCCATCATCCTTTTTAAATGGGGAAGCTTTCCTTCCTCTATCCAGGGATCGAGCAGATCGAATGTGGATCCATCCAAACCAATTACAAAGACTCTTTTTGAATTCATCCGTACTAATCTTTTCTCCTACAGATGATCAATTTCAACTCCCTTCTCTCAAGCCCATCCCTTCTGGGCAGAACCTTAGATGCCACCAAAATAGGTAGGTATAGATTGCAAGCTTTTTCCTCCAGCCTTTGATGGCAAAGAAGGTAACCAGAGAAGCCGCCGTCATAGACAGTAATTCAAATCCCAATCTTATCAGCAATCCAACGAGGAGGATGAACCATTGGAAATTCCCTCTATTCTTTTTGAAAAAATGGTAGCGGGAGCGGAAATATTCTACCCTGGCTCTCTTCTTTTCCTTCTCAGCGCTTTTCCCCTGAAAATGATAGACTTCGGCATCCGGCACATGGTAGATCTTCCAGCCTGCCCTCTTCATTCGATAGCACCAATCCGTTTCTTCAAGAAAAAGAAAATAATCCTCATCCAAAAGGCCGACCTGATCCAAAACCTCCCGTCTCACCATCATACAGGCACCGATCACCGAATTCACTTCCACCGGTTCAGGATAATTTCTCTTCTTTCCTGGAAATCGCTTCGGGAACAACCACCTCAAGAGACTCTTGTTGAACAGCTCTGTCGCAAGGGATGGAAAATTGGCGATCGAGTTTTGCTTTGAACCATCGGAATTTAACAGCTGCGCCCCCGCCACCCCGGTATCCGGGTGGGAGTCCATAAACGACATCAATCGTTCAATCGCTCTATTCTTTACCCGAGTATCTGGATTCAAAAGAAGCACATATCTCCCAGATGATTTTTGAAGCCCTTGATTGACAGCCTTTGCAAACCCCAGGTTTTTCTCGTTTTCAACGAGGTGGATAAGAGAAAATGTTTTCTTTACCTCATTTCCACTCCCATCCCGAGAACCATTGTCAATAACTATGACCTCTTTGAACGGGCCATCCTCCTCTTCGAAAATCGATCCTAAACAAGAAAGAAGATATTCCCTTGTATTCCAGCTAACGATGATGATAGATAAGTCGTTCATGTTTCAAAACTCTCAAAAACCCTGGCGAAAGAGACCTATCATTCAAATTGTTTGATAAACGCATCGATCGAATCACTACAAATCAAATGGATATTTTCTTTAACCTTTTCATCGGCCCAATCCCACCATTTTATTTTTAAAAGTTTATTAATGCTTTCTTCATCAAAACGATATCGGAGGACGCGGGCAGGATTCCCGGCCACCACAGCATACGGAGGAACATCCTTTGTGACAACAGAACAAGCGCCGATGGCAGCCCCATCTCCAATCGTCACTCCTGAGAGGATGGTGACATTATATCCAATGTACACATCGTTCCCGATGATTACATCTCCTTTCGAAAAAGGGTGGCCCTTGATCGAGCGGGCTTCTTTCCAGAGAGATGGGAAAGGATAGGTGCTGACCCAATCGGCTCGGTGCTCGCTTCCGAGAAAGATGATAACATGAGTTGAGATGGAACAGTACTTGCCGATGCGAAGAGAAGTGCCCTCTCCCCTGGAGACCACCCTTGGCTTTCCGTATGTATAATTACCAACAGTATACCGGTCGCCTAAAAGATCTTTGGTGTAAATCAGGGGGGCCGATGAGGGAAACAACTTGTTATCCATCTTTTTCCTAAATAGACGGATTCGATCGACAACCTTCATAGGCTTTCCTCATCCCTTTTCTCCTAAGATGATCAAGGTATTTCCTCCCATGATGATTTCATTCTTCGTCGTTTCATCCAGTCGGTAGACTTCCCGCCTCTTCTTCGATGCCAATCGTCGATAGAGACGAATCAGCCAGACAAAAGGCAACAGCCAAACCATTTTGCGTTTAGGTCGGTCCTTTTCCAGACGGAGGACGCGGAACCCATGCCACTCCATAATAAATTTCAACAAAGGATAACCCAGGGGACTGATATGGGCCATTGAAAGGTCTCCTTTCCAAACATCTTTGATCACTTCATGAGAAGGAATTTTGGAAAAGGCGCCCGTAAAAAGGAAGCGAAGCCTCCGTTCAATATTCAGAAAGTTAGGTGTCGAAAGGAAAAGTTTCCCCCCTTTTTTCAAAACCCTTTGAAACTCACGGATGGCATTCGAAGGATTTTCTGTATGTTCAATCCCATCCAGGCAGACGAGGTAATCAAAGGTATTATCCGGATAGGGCAGCGTTTGGTTAAGGTCACCCAACTCTATTTTCAGATCCGGAACAGAAAAATAAGAAGAATTGATATCGCAGCAGGAGACCTCAAACCCCATCTTGCTTAGCCGCCCTGCCAAAACCCCTGTACCTGTAGGAACATCCAAAACCCTCCCTCTTGGTTCCTTTTCAATCATCTCAATTACTTTGTCGTGGGTCTCATTCCTCCCAAAAGGAATGGCTCCATAAGTCCATTCGATCTTCGGGCTATTCTGCATTGCCAAGATAATTTCTCCTGGATCGCTCCTTGGGGCGATGTGGAAACAATGCCCCACACCCTATTTTTCCAACTGACTAATTTTCACGGGATCCATCTTATTTGAAAACTCGCTTCAGGTTAAGGGGTCTTAATCTTTAGCGGTCCTTTGTTTTAAAAGAGAGTCTAAATCGCTTCTTAACAATTTTGAAAAGGCAATACTGCCTTTTTCGTTTAAATGAATCCAATCTGAAAACATGCTGGGATCTGTATTGATGTTCGTAATCCTTTCCGTTTCGTAATCCATGAAAAGAATTTTCCTCTTTTCCGCAATCTCATTTAAAAGTTGCATCCCTTCTTGGATATGAGAGGGATCATGCGAAGCGAGATTGCCCGGGATATGAACGAAGATAACCTCTACTTTATCTTTCTTAAACTCATCCAGTAAATCCTCAAAAGCGCTAATATTCGCTTTAGTTATTTTGGGCTTGGAACTCTTCACCCTGTCAAGTCTTCCCTTTCTTTCATAAGGAACAAATCCATTATAGTAACTCGTTTGGACATAATACGTCTGCGTCCGACGCTTACTTTTCTGAAGCTTGTTTACCAATCCATGCAATCGGTAAATTAATACTTTTCTATATCGGATGAGGGGAATTCGATTCATGATCAGACTTGTCATCGTTTTTAAGTCTCGAAATTCTTTAAATAAAAAATCGCGGGGGAAATACATGCTATCGTTTTCAAGTTTTCTTCCAAGGTTTTCGCCAAACATCGCCCAATGGACCCCGTAGATCACCGTGTCAGGCTTCCTGTAGTAACGCTGAAATATTTTTCGATACCATTCGAGAAAATATAATGGCCCAGCCCCGTCCTGGGCAAAATTAAAAACCTTTAAACCATCTCTTTCGAAATATTTAGGGTTGATGCCATGGGCGGCATGAGAAGCTCCAAAAATGACCATATCGGCATTCACTTTTGGATGAAAGGCTTCATCATATTGCAAACGGAGATGCCGGTCTCCTCCCCGATCCAGCCAGGAGTTTGTAAGAACGAGGATCAAGGTGAGAATGGAGAAAAAGACCACCTTTTTCATCAAACGGATTCTCCTCGACAGTTCCCTTTAGAATTGAAAATAGATAAAGACCTGATCATTATATTCACCAAAAAAGATGAGAAATAAGAGGAGAACATAATAGATCGGCCACCGAACCCAAATGGGTTTTTCAGAAAGCAGATGCCTCATGTCTCCCCGTTTCTCAATTGCTTGGATAAACTCCATAAAACCGATCGAGATGAGGGCAACGATCAATTCATACCTGTTTAAAGTTAAACCATATAGACTCTTCAGTGACATCTGGATTCCGGCTGCACTCCCCAACCCTGTCCCCAGGTGGGTCACGATATAATAAGCATCTGAAAGGCTTTCTGCCCTGAAGAGGGTTGCGCCGATACAAAATAATAGAAAGGTAATGATGGCTTGTAAGACTTTGTGAAGTGCCGGGAATCGATCCAAGCCCACCCACTGAACGAGGCTCTTTCGAAGATCCTGCGTCCAGATAGAAATAATAATATAGACTCCATTGATCGCCCCCCAGAAGATCACGCCCCATTTTGCGCCGTGCCATAATCCGCTCAAGGCAAACGTGATAAAGATGTTAAGATACCATCTCCATTTACCCTTGCGGTTTCCTCCAAGAGGGATATAGACATAATCCCGAAACCAGGACATGAGGGACATATGCCATCTTCTCCATAAATCCGCGGTGGATGTTGAATAGAAAAAGGGTTTGTTGAAATTGTCCACCAGGCGAAATCCCATGACCTGCGCCGCGCCGATGGCAATATCCGAATAGCCGGAAAAATCACAATACGCCTGAATTGCAAAAAACAGGGTGGCGACGATAAGGGGTATCCCCGTATACTCTGTCGGATTCCCGTAGACCTGGTCCACAAGGATCGTCAATCGATCTGCAATCACCACCTTTTTGAAAAACCCCCAGACCATCAGCTTTAATCCATCCATCACCCTTTGATCGTCATAGACGTGTTTTTCATAAAACTGGGGAAGGAGGTTCCCGGGTCGTTCAATGGGACCTGCCACCAACTGGGGATAGAACATCACATACAGGGCATAGATCCCAAAATGGTGTTCGGCTTTATAGTTCCCCCGATAAACTTCGATGACGTAGCTCAGACTTTGAAATGTGTGAAAGGATAATCCAATCGGCAAAATAAGCGACAAGCTCTCCAGGGAATAATTCCAATGAAGAAAAGAGGCCAATTGTGAGAGATTGGCATTAAAAAAATTAAAATATTTGAAGACGAAAAGAACACCACATGTTGAGACGATACTGACAATTAAAAACTTTTTCCTTTTCTTCCCCTCCGCCCTTTCGATGAAGAGTGCGGCGGTATAATCGATCGCAATCGTCAAGGCCAAAACTAAAATATAGACGGGGATGAAGGCCATATAAAAGACACAACTCGCCGTCAGCAGAAAGAACCAGCGATACCGGTGGGGAATCAGGAAATAGAGAACGGTCACGGTAGGGAAAAAGATCAAAAAGGAGAATGAATTAAAAAGCATGCTGGATTCGTTTCCCTCCATTTACGACACGACTTAGAATCGAAAACAGGCGGGGTGCACAGGCCTGAAAGGTATACTTTTCGAGAACCCTTTTTCTTCCCTCGCGGCCCATTTGCTCCCTGCGCTGAGGATTTTCAATCAGGAAAGAAAGCTTTTCTTCCCATTCGGCAGGTGTCATGGCATAAAACCCATTCGCCCCATCCTCGACCAAATCCTTATTGACCCCGACAGGTGTACAGACGACCGGCACTCCTACCCCCTGATACTGAATAATCTTGAGGCCACATTTCCCCCAGGACCATGGGTCATCCACTAAGGGCATCAACCCGATATCGAACCCCTGTAGATCAGCCACTTCGTCTCCTGAACTCCAATTTTTCTTGACCACCTTAATCCGTTCGCAATCAAAAAAGATGTCGCAGACAATTTTGAGTTCTGCTTGGGGATATTTTTCTCCTATCCTCTCAAAGATAGGTCTCATCTTCTCTAAATAATGGATGGAGCCATGATCTCCAATCCATCCGAGGGTCACCCTTTCCTGTAGAACCGGATAAGTTTTCAAATGATATGTTTCCTCATCGATGGCCGAGGGAATCACCTCAACATGTGTGGTCATGGGCAATACCTCTCTTTTTAGAAATTCATTCCCAGCGATGACAAAGTCGGAATTTTTGATCATCTGGACAAAACGCCTTTTCCGGGTTGAAGAAAGGGGATCCTTGGCCTTCGAGTTTCGATACATCACCGCATCATCAAAATCATAGACGATCCGTTTCGCCCTCCTCCTCACCAGTCCGAGTCGGGGCTGATTGAATCTCTTTCTCTGAAGAAAGAGGATGTCATATTGGGGGAGGGTATCGAAGAATTGGATATTCTCTTTTAGGTTTCTCGGATAGAGGCTGACCACGGCCTCCACCCCTTTTGATTCTAAATAGGGAATATATTGAAGCACACGATACCGGCTTGCGGCCACGGAAAACCCTTGAATCAGGAATAAAACTTTCATCTTACACACCCACTCAATGAGTGACATGGAACATTGGACACATGGAATGATGAAATGATGGTAAAAACATCAAGGCATGTCGTTGTGTTCTTATTCCTTCCCCATTATTCCATTATTCCATCATTCCTGATATTTTGCCTGAAGGCTTTGGAGAACTTGAAAAAACTTTTCAGAGGTAACCGCCAGGGAGTATTGCCGCTCTACCGTTTCTATCCCCTTCAACCCCATTTGGTGCCTGAGATCCGGATTTTGGATAAGGGTGGATAAGTGGTCCACCCATTCTTGTTGATCCGCCGCCCAAAAACCATTTTCCCCGTCTTTGACAATATCCGAATTGATCCCTACGGGAGCGCAGACAACGGGTACCCCGACACTGAGATATTGAACGATCTTCAACCCACATTTCCCTCTCGACCACAGATCATCGTTGAGGGGCATCAGACCAATATCAAAAGTGATCAGGTCTTCATTCTCGTCTTCCAATTTCCAAGGTTTCTTAATGACGGGAAGATGGGGAGAATCATAAAAATCATTGCTCACAATCTTTAGTTTGACCCGGGGAAATCTTTGGTGAATGGTCTCAAAGACAGGCTCTAATTTTTTAAGGTACTTTAAATTCCCTTTGGTCCCAATCCATCCTAAAGTGACCTCCCTTGGGTTAGAGATTTTCTTTTTTTTTGGATAAAGATTGGTGTCGATGGAAGTTGGAATGACAAAGACCTTTTTCCCCCGGTCCGCTTTGAGGACCTCATTCTTTAGAAACTGGTTTCCCACGGTGACAACATCGCTTCCTTTCACCATCCATCTGAATTTAAGCCACCTAGATAAAGAATGGGGGCGAGGAGAACTGGAAGACCGGTACATCACAGCGTCATCGAGATCAAAAAGAATCTTTAAAGACTTTTTTCGGATCCAATAAAATTCGAAAGGAGACAATAATCTCCTTTGAATACAAACCACATCGAAGGAGGGGAGCTGCCGGTAAATGACGAGCCGTTCCTTCCATGAACCCGAGAGGGGTTGCCACTTTGGTTCCGCCCCATGTTCCCTGAGATATGGAAAATACTGCTCCACCCGGAACCGGTGGCCCTGATCACTGGAATGAGTGAGGAAAATAATTTTCATCCACTCTTACCTTAACAATAACTTTTCAAATCCCCTCTTACCCCCCTTTTCTAAAGGGGGGAAGGGGGGGATTATCTATTTTTTCTCTTCTCCGCCACAATCAAGACTGATTTCGCAAAGTCAATGCCCAAATATCGGTGGAGAGGAGCCATCACATAGAGCCTGAAGAGATAGCGGTGAAAAGCATCGCTATAGGTCCGATACATCGCCTTGATCTGAAACCCTCGGGCAAGGAGAAGACCGCCTAATTCATCATAACAATAGGCCACCTTGTGCGTAGCGTCCCTCCAGAACCTGCTGGGATTGAAGACATTAGGAGTGGTCAGGATCAAACGTCCTTCCTCATGGAGGAGATCATAAATCTTCTTGATAAGCTGGACCCCTTCTTCAAGGTTCAAATGTTCGATGACCTCAAAGAGAAAGACCACATCGAAGGATTCTCGAATCTCCTCCAAACTATAAAAATCATGAAACTGTTGCCGATCAATATCCATGCTCTTATAAATCAGTTTTGGGAAATGGCGGCTCAACCGTCCCTGAAGATTTCGGTTTGAGGCTCCGATATCCAGAACCTTTTCACCGTCCTGAATCGTCTTCACCATCAAAGGGAATCGCTTCCGAAGGATTTTTAGATCCCAAATTTCGGGATAACGGGTGTGAATTTCATCCCGGTATTCAAAAAGCTTGCTCCAAGAGACCCCCTCACCCATTTACTTTCACCCATTCCCTCTTCTCAAAATCAAACTTTTTCACAACCTTGGCCGGTGCCCCCACCGCTAAAGAATAAGATGGAATGTCACGATTCACCACGGAGAGGGCGCCGATGATGCAATGTCTTCCAATCGTCACATTGGGCATGACACAGGCCCCATAGGCGATCCAAGAGTCCGCTCCAATACGGACCTCACCGATCTTCAACTCTTGCTCCTTACTTGGCCGACTGATATCTCCAAGTTTTCGCGAGTTGTCAATGATCATCACGTTTGGAGAAATTCCTACATTCTCTTCGATGACGATACGGTTGCAGGCGCTGATAAAACAGCTCTCCGAAATGATCACGTCATCCCCAAGGAAAAGAAGGATTTCTTTTGACTTCTTATCCTTCGGGTGAAGGTTAATGCTGGTATTTCGTTTAATTCTCACATGATTTCCAACATGGACAAATCGTGGCCGATTAATCACCACCCCGGGTTCAATGTAGGCATCCTTCCCGTAAGATCCAAAAAGGAAACGGTTTTTAATATTGGCAACCGGATACAGAAACCACTTTTTCTTCATCTTGAGTGAACTCTTTCTTTAAGATTCTTTTGGAAGATATGGTTCATCTCTTTCCAGATTCTCTCGTGAGAATAGGATTCTGCCAAAAGACGCGCGGCGATCGAAGCTTTCTCCACCTTCTCATGATTTAAAAAGAAGGAAATTTTTTCCACCAAAACCTGATCATCCCGGGCGTCAGAAATGACAAAACCCTCTTGGCCCTGGGTGATAATCCCACTTGCCCCATTGGAACGAGTGGTAATGACCGGAACTCCACTGGCCAACGCTTCTAACACGGTGAGGGAACAGGCATCATAAAAGGTGGGGTGAATGAGAAGGTCTGAAGCGCCATAATATTTTTCTGGTTCGTTTGTAGAGCCCGCGAAAATCGTCTCTTCGTAAATACCCATTTCCCTGGCTAAACGTAAATAGGAACCTTGACGATCCCTTCCCAGAATAAGAAGTTTGAAAGAAAGAGGAATCTCTTTTTTAATTTTTGCCAAGGCCTTGACCAGGAAAGCCAATCCTTTCATCCGAAAGTTGTTTGAGACAAAGAGAAGAACCAGCTCATCTGCCCCAATACCGTGTCGCCTTCTGATCTCCCCTCGATATTGACGATTTCGTGGATGGAAGTGCTCAATATCAACCCCATTGTAGACCACGGCGATTCTTTCCTCGGGGATCTGATACCAACGCATCATGTCCTGTTTCACCATATCGGAAATGGCAATGATCTTGGTCAATGTTGCCTTTTTGTAAGGGGCGTCCTCAACCCAACCGTTCACCCATTGTTTTAGGCTAAATATCCTACCCAGAAATTTTATCATCCACAGAAGCGGATGCTGGTAGGCCCTGAGGCTCCGCCAGAACCACGCCCAATGCACCCCTCCATGAGGTTGCAGAATATCTGCCTTCAGCGTATTTCCCACTCCGAAAGTGATGTCATAATTCCCGTTCTCCATCTCTTCCGTCGCCCGGATCGCAAAAGAGAGGAGTCGAAGGCTCTTGGGGAACGGAATGGTTCTGACAGAATGGAAAAAGATCCTGGAATCCTCTACATCCCATTGCTCTGCATAAACATGAACCTCGTAGCCCTCCCCCGCCATTCGAGTGCATAAGTCAACCAAATATCTTTCGGCTCCCCCCTTCATTTTAGAAAAGTCCAGAAGACCTATCGCAAACCTTATCTTTCTCATACTTATAACGAATTACTCGAATGATACCGAATGAATCGAAAATACTGATACAAGCCCATTTAATTCCCTGGTATTGTCATTGCGAGCCATAGCGAAGCAATCTTGTATTTGCTCGGGATGGCTTCGTCGCTTCACCCTGTATACCATACGGTGCCCCAAACCGTGCTGGTTCAGGGCGGTGCAGGCCTTCGCTCCTCGCAACGACCCCTTATTTAATCCGTTTGTATTCGGTTTATTCGCTTTCATTCACCTGATTCGTTCTTATGCTCCTTGGCTTCTGATATATTGGGGATCTTTTACGGCCATCAGAAAGAGCTTCTTCCCAAGTATGAGATCAGCAGATAACACATGTTTCAAAATCTCCCTGTTTCTCTCTCGTTGTCTCAGGTTCCTCTCTCTTCGGAAAGCACGCCATGTGGCTAAATAAACAATAAGGTAAAGCGGAGCGAACAGCATGGCTCGATGGCTGTAACAATGGGTGGTCACCTCCAAGATCCGAAATCCGTTTCGATGAAGGTGGGTTCTCAATTCATAATAGTTGGCGAGATGGATGTGCTCCCCTCCTAAAAAGTCATCGACTTCATTATTGGGTCTCCCCGTAAAAAGATTGAATCCCACCAAGAGGTTTGCTAGTCTTGATTTCAGATTCAAAATATTCGGCGTGCTGATCAAGAGTTTCCCTTCTTTCTTGAGGATTCGAAAACATTCTCTGATAAAATTGACTGGATTTTCTAAATGTTCGATGCCGTTGGAACAGAGGATATAATCGAAGGTCTCATCTGAAATGGGTAAGTCAAAGTTGAGATCAGCCTTTTCACAGGAAATCCCCTGGACACAAAACATGTTGGGGTCGATATCCACAGCGGCCACATCAAAACCTGCTTCTTTCAATTTCTGGGAGATGATTCCCGGACCTGAAGGGGCATCCAATAACTTCCCATGATCACCATAGCGAGTAAAAATTTCAACCACTTTATCATGAGGATGTTGAAGCCCGAAGACTTTGATCATCAATGAATGGACCTTCATCGACTCCTGTCTCCCATAAAATAAATTTTTATTTGCCGCGCAACTTCTTCCATTTCTGATTCTTTCATCTCTGGAAAAAAAGGAAGGGAGAGAATCTTACGAGACCACTGGTCGGTCAAGGGAAAGTTACTTCTCCGATATCCCATTTCCTGATAAGCCTTCTGAAGAGGGATGGGGATGGGGTAATGAATGAGTGTCTCGATCCCCTTCTCTTTTAAAAATGCCTGGAGAGAGTCCCTCTGACTCGTCTGGATGGCATAAAGGTGAAAGACATGCTTCGCCCCCTTTCTCTCTGACGGGCATACCACACTAAGAGGAGAGAGTTGTTCGGTGTAAATTTTGGCCTTCCTCCTCCTCTCTTCATTCCATTGATCCAAGTATTTTAACTTGACCCGAAGGATCGCTGCCTGGATTTCATCCAATCGACTGTTGTGCCCCTTTAGAATGTGTCGATATTTCTTGCTCTCTCCATAACATCGAAGGAGTCTCAGTTTCCGCTCATATTCTTGATGAGCGGTCACCACCATCCCGCCATCTCCGTATCCCCCTAAGTTCTTAGTCGGATAGAAACTAAAACAACCCATCGTCCCAAATGAACCCACCTTCCTTCTTCCGTGTTTTGCTCCATGAGCCTGGCAGGCATCTTCAATGACAACGAGATCATAACGATCCGCAATTTCCATGATTGAATCCATATCCGCCGGATGGCCGTAGAGATGGACAGGAAGGACGGCCTTGATCTTTCGCCCAAGACCTTTTACTTTTCGACGTTTTAAAAGAATTTCTAAACTATCGGGATCCATAGTGTAAGTTTTAGGATCGATATCGACGAAGAGGGGTTTCGCCCCTGTAAAAGAGATAGCGAGGGCCGTGGCAATGAAAGAATTCGCCACGGTAACGACTTCATCTCCCTCCCCAATGCCGGCTGCTTTCAAGGCCAGACAGAGGGCATCGGTCCCGGAGCCCACTCCGACCCCATATCGAACCCCACAATAATGAGAAAATTCCTTCTCAAAAGCAGAGACTTCCTCTCCGAGAATGAAACGACCTGTCTCACAGACCCTTTGGGTCGCTGAAAGGATTTCGCCCTTGATCCTTTTATACTGCCTGGTTAAATCGAAAAAAGGAACCATCGTCAACCCATTTCAAATTTTAGATTTCGGACTATTTTAAGGTTGTCGTTCCTGCGGAAGCAGGAATCCAGGATTTTTCTTGTCGGTTCTGGATTCCCGTTTTCACGGGAATGACACCACAAGGATCTATTTTTCCAATTTGCAATTTGGTAATACTTCAGCGCTTTGAAAAAAGTGCCTATCGAAAGTAACCAGAACCTTAAATCCCCCTCAATCCCCCTTTACGAAAGGGGGAAGAAATATCTCCTCCCTTTGGTAAAGGGAGGTTGGGAGGGATTTTATAAAGATGTTTTCAAACCGTTAAACTGTTACGCAATTTGAAATCTGCAATCTGCAATGCCTTTAGCCCCAGTATTCCTTCTTATACCTTCTGTAGAATTCAATCGTCCTTCGCAGCCCTTCCTCCAAATCGGTCTTCGGCTCCCAACCCACCATGCGTTTGATCTTGGAGATATTGGTATAATAATCTCCCGGTTCGACTTCCTTTCTCTCTTGAGTAAACTCGGTAAAAGCCGCCTTACCGGTCCCGGCAATTCTTACAATCTTTTTTGCCAGGTCGATGAAACTGATGGGAATGCCGGTCCCCACATTAAACACTTCTCCGTAAGCCTGATCACAGGTGGCCACTTGTAAAAAACAATCGACCAGATCATTCACATAGAGGAAATCTCTCAATATCCGTCCGTCTCCAAAGACAGGAATGATTTCATCATCGATCGCTTTTCGGATGAACCAATTGAGAACCCCGTATTCATCATGGGCCATCTGGTGTCGGGGTCCATAGGTGTTCGTAATCCGGAGACAGGTTCCCGGAATTTTGTGGACATCGTGATAGACAAGAACCATCTTCTCTGCCGATAAATTGGTCACCGCGTAAATTCCCTTGGGATTGGTGGGATGATCTTCCCCCACCGGTAAACTCACACTGGAACCATACTCCCCCCGCGTCCCTGCAAAAATGACCTTTGCCCCTTGATTATTTTTTCGGCAGGATTCCAGGAGGACCAATGTCCCCCGACAGTTGATGTCCAGATCCTGAATCGGATTCCGGATACTGTCCACATGATTCACCTGCCCGGCGAGATGAAAAATGATCTCTTGTCCTTTCACGAGATAATCCATGGAATGACCATCCCTCACATCAGTGAAGTTGATGTGGATGCGATCGGCGATCTCTTTCACGTTGAACAGGTTTCCTCCCAGACGGGGCATCATATTATCCACAATCGTCACCTTTGCCCCCAATTCAATCAACCTGGCCGACAGATTGGACCCGATAAAACCCAATCCCCCTGTGACTAACACTTTCTTTCCTTGAAAGGCGTTTTCATCAGGAGCCATTCCTTCTCTCCTTTTTTTGAAGTTGTACTATATTCAGCGACATCAATCCAAGCAAAGGACGTCATTCCTGCGAAAGCAGGAATCCAGAAAAACACTGGATTCCGGGTCAAGCCCGGAATGACAAACTGCGTAAGACTTATTTCATCATGTTTATTCACCTGTCATTTGTAACTTTCTCTTTTTTTGATATTGTGAGTTCCCATAGTTTGGCATATTTGATAAAAACATAGAACATGGTGGAGACGATGATGATGAAACCTGGCAACCCATCCCTAAATCCTGACTTAAAAAGATACTCTTTGATGAATCGAAACGGAGGATTAAAGAGAAGTTTGAAAAGGCTAAACTTCTCTCCACTCTGAAACAAATCGGCGGCTGCAATCTTGGAATATTGATCAATCGTTTGAATCTGATCTGAAATGTCTCCATAGGTATAATGATGGTACTGATTCTTTAAGATACCCACCTTTCCGTCCACCACTAATCTGGCATGAAGTCCCCCTTCCCATCTCCCTTTATCCCTTCGATAAAGCCTAACCTCACCGTCGGGATACCACCCCCCGTATCGAATCCATCTTCCCAAGTAATAAGTGCGTCGATAAACAAAATATCCATCTAAATCTTTTGCCCTTCCATTCAACTCTGTTTGAATCTCCTCGGCCAACTCCGCGGGAATTTCTTCATCGGCATCCACAAACATGATCCAATCCTGGGTTGTGAGATCGGCGGCATACTGATACTGATCGCGATGCCCCGTCCATTTCCTCTGAAATATTTTATCGGTATATTGCTTACAGATATCGTAGGTCCCGTCCTGGCTGAAGGAGTCAACGACCACCAACTCCGCAGTCCAGGAGAGGCTCTTCAGACATCGCTCAATCGTCCGGCGATTGTTGGTAGTGAGGACATAAACAGAAACTGGAATCTTTTCCATCGTCCTTTGTCCATCATTTATCATTTATCGCTCATGGTTCATGGTTCGTAGTTCATATTTCATCGTTTATAGTTCATCGTCTACAGTTCATCGTTATATCGGTCATGGTTTTTCGTTCATGGTTCATAGTTCAATGTTCATCGTTTATCAGTCAGTTCTTCCAATTTCCTATCAACAATCTCCTCGACTTCATCCACCGTAATGAGTTCCATACACTGATGATCCGTTGGGCAAATCCTCTTCCAACAAGGACTGCAAGGGACATCCTTTCTCACGACCACATGTTCCCTCCCCCATGGCCCTGTGGTGAGAGGGGGCGTTGATCCGAATAGAGCGACGACAGGGGTGCCGACAGCCGTGGCAACATGCATTGTCCCGGTATCATTGGTCACAAGGAGGGTGCACCGTTCCAGAAGTGCGGCCAGTTGAAGTAAACCCGTCTTTCCGGTCAAATCTATTCCTTTTGCTCCTAAATGGTGTAGAATCTCGTGGACGATCGGACGTTCTTCCTCCTTCCCGAAGAGAAGGACCTGCGCTTGCCATTTCTCCGCAAGCCTCTTTCCCAATTCCCCGAATCGATCTGGATACCAACATTTGGCTAACCCATAAGTGGCGCCAGGATTCATACCGATCAGGGGCTTTCCTTCCGGAATCCCCAGGTCTTTCAATTTTCGATCTGCCCACCTTCGATCTTCCTCTCTGAGGAATATTTGAGGAGAAGGAGGACTTTCTATCTTCCCTAATGGTTCAATCAGTTTCAGGTAATAATGGACTCGGTGGCCGTGAAGGACCTCTTGGGTTCGACGAACTCCATGGGTAAGAAAGAGCGAACGCCCCTCAGATTGATAGCCAATTCGGATTGGAATTCGAGCCAGATAAATATGAAAAGCAGAACGGAAAGACCGTGGCAGAATGACAGCGAGATCGAAATTCCTTTCTTTTAGAGATTGGCTGAGGTTCAAATCTTCCCAGATCGATCCAATCCCTTTCTTCTTCTGAAAAGGAATAATCTCATCAACATAAGGAAAAGTTGTCCATAAATCGACGAGATAGCCTGGAATCAGGATAGCTAAGTGAGATTTAGGAAAGAGGATTTTCAATTGTTGAACCGTTGGATAACTGAGGACAGTATCCCCCACCCAATTTACTCCTCTTAACAATATGCGATTGATCCCGCCAAGGGCGGGACTAAGATCGCGTTTCAAAGCACCCCACCTCAATTATTAACAGTCTTATAATAATCACGACATTAATTTATAAAATCCCTCCTGACCTCCCTTTTCCAAAGGGAGGAATAATTCCCCTCTTTGGCAAATGGTTCGACGAGACTCACCATCCTGAGCTTGCCGAAGGAAAGGGGTGAGGGAAGATTTTCCGGTAAATGTCCATTCAATTATGAGATCCTTAATAAGTTAGAAATAGTATGGCATGAAGCCCGTAAAATCAACAATAAAATGTTTTCAACGGTAATCCCTCAGTTATGATCGGAAAGCCTATCCTCAGGATCGGGGTGGTCTCTCCGGAGAAAACTTGAAGCGGCACATTTGAGCAATGAGCCAAGGCGCAGATCCCCTTGAAACACCCTTTCAGCACCATCCCCCGATTCCCTTCTCTTTCTTAATGATCCGCAATTTCAAGGTTTCGGAGGGGAGACCACTTCGATCCAACTGCGCCCGACGCTGAAGGGTTACTTTCAACAAGTGAGCCTCAAAATTTCTTTCGTCGCTTTGAAAACCTCATCGGCTGAGATAGCTTTTATACAGACAAGTCTCTTGCAGGAATATTCATGACACGGATTGCATCCCACTTCCTTTCTTACTTTGATGTGATTTCCAAAGGGTTCATTCTCAATAGGGTTTGTCGGCCCATAAATGACGACAACAGGAATTCCCATGAGGGAGGCGATATGCATCGGTCCCGTATCTCCTCCAATATAAAGATCGCAGTTCCTATATACCTCCCCCAGCTGTGTCAAAGATTCCGTTTTGGGCGCCAAGAGAGACGGTTCCTTCATCTCTTTTCGAATGCCTTCTACCCCTTCGAGTTCCCCATCGCCCCAGGTAAAAAGAACGGAGGAATTGAGTTCTCGAACCAATCGATCCGCCAATTGGGCATATCGATCGGGCATCCATCGCTTAAAAAAAGCTTTGGGACTGGTCCCCGGATGGATGGCAATCAAAGGTTTATTAAGGGATGCCGATGAAGCCTTAAAAAATGACGCCACATATTCCCGATCCTCTGGGGGAATATGAAGGCTATATTTAGGTTCTTCCACCTCCATTCCCATCCCCTTGAGAAGCACAAGATTTCTTTGAAAACGACTGATCTTTTCTGGAGGTAGTCTCACTTTTACATTTGAGAATAAGAAATTCCCTTCCTTGGTCGAACTTCGATCATATCCAATCCTCTTGGGAGAACCTGAAAGAAAAGAGAGGACACCGCTTTTAAGAATCCCATGAAAATCGAGAACAACGTCGAACTTTCGCTTCCGAAGATCTTTGACAAATCCCCGCATTTCGCCGATCGTCCACCATATCCCCCTTAATGACTTTATTCCCTTGGTCCACCCCTTCCTCGGAAACAACATCACTTCATCAACCTCTGGTTGACTTTCCACGAAGGCTTGAGAGGGTTCTTCAACGATCCAGGTGATTGAGGAGGAAGGAGCGTGTTCTTTTAAGGCCTTTACTGCAGGCAGCGTTCGGATAACATCCCCCACTGCACTCAGCCTCAAAACCAAAATCTTTTGGGAGTCCATTTCTGAAACATTACCCTATTACCCGCTAATTTTCAATAGCAAATACAAGAACTTTGCGAAATAGCTACCAAATTCAAAACGGAACCAAAATACCCGCCACCAACCCCCTCCCCCTCGGAGACTGTATCGTAATTGTGATTTGGGATAGATTCAGTTGGGACAGGCAGTCAGGCTCCTCAGCTTTAGAATGCGGTCGTTCAAAGTTATGGGGAATCAGACTTGCCAAAAACTTGATTCTCTTCATGGATTTAGAGTGTTGAAGTTGAGCGAAAAAAGGTTTCCGCCCTGCCTTCGTCCCGCAAGGCGGGACTTCGCGCAGGCAGGTCTAAAGCTTCGTCAGCCGACAGCCTGTCCCATATTTGCAACGGGAGTAGTTTAACGCAATTGTAGATCCCTTGACTTTTGCTTTTCAGAGTTGGAAGTTGATTGAGAGAGATCTGAAGCCGGGGTGAGGGCAAAGATCCTACTACGGTTTACATTTATCTTTTACCCGTACGTAAGTAATTCAAATAAGACTCAGGATCCTCCAAAAGTTGCTTTCTTTCATGCCACAGTATGGGTGTGAAGAACATAGGAAATCCTAAATGTTTCCATCCCAAACTCATCAAATGCCTTGGGATAAAAAACTTTCTCGCTCCCAGTGCTTGCTGCTGGGTTCCTGAAAATAATATACGAAAGATAGGAAACCAGAAGTGCTTCCATGCCCACTTTCTTACAAAGATGTGACTTGTGTTCTTACGGATTTCATACTCGGAATAAGTCCATACTGCACCCAGGTGGAAAATTAAATCATCATAAATACTGCAAATGTAACCATAGTGCACGTTACCCTTGTTAGATTCCCGCAAGGGATACCAAGAGAGTCCTTCCGAATAAGCCTTAAAAAGGTAGCCAGCCCCAGCATGAGGGATATGTTCAAATTTTTTGCAAAACATCTTATATTTTTCGGAAGAACGCTCGTCTTCTGGAATGAAAAATGTGGGTCGATATTTAAGGTAAAAATCTCGTTGAAAGAAAAGGCATGCGGTATAAGCGCCATAGTAAGGCGCTGCGAACACATAAGACTCTGAGAGCTTTCCGGCTAATTCTTCAACCCAATCCGAGCGAACGGGGAAGGAATCCACATGCAAAATCACAATATGGGTACAGCCATCTTCGATCGCCGTTTTTATCAAATGTTCCAGATAAAATGCGTGGTCCTGCCCAATCGGTAGGTGGGCCGTCGGACATTCACAAATCTTAACCCTGTGATGGCGCTCCATTTTCACTCGAAACTGGGGCAAAAGTCCGTTGACAGTTGCATAGATGGTGTAAGGAACTCCTGTATGCCTTTCGATCTGATCTAAGTGGAGGTCAAGGAGTTTTTCATCTCTCTCATTGACCAGATAATTGTTAAGGATGCCCAGCTTCATGATTTTTCCCCCACTGCACTCAGCCTCAAAACCAAAACTCTTTGGTATTTTATTGTTGAAACATTATCCTATTACCCCTTAATTTTCAATAGCAAATACAAGAGCTTTGCGAAATAACTGCCAAATTCAAAGCAGAATTCCAATATCCCGTAATCACCTCTCCCCCGGAAGAAGGGGGCTAGCCCCTCTGCCGCAGGTAGAGGTGGAGGTAACGCCATCTCATTTGTTCATTTTGTACTAATATCCAAACAGATGTGCTATTGACATCTTGCCCGTCATTAGGTAATTTGCAAACATGATTCACATCTTCTTGGGGCAACGACCTCTTCGGTCAATCGGTTAGCTGTTTCCGAGGAAGTGGCCAACCTAAAGAAATATCTTAAGTTGTTTTAGAACCAACGTTATATATCTCTGGAGAGCAAGGGTAGATTCCCAACGGTAAAATAGAAAAAATATAATACCAGTCTACCCCAAAAAGAAACCTCCTGTTAAG
>Ga0299915_10000848_pt1 | contig 22673 bp, 16 predicted proteins | sample RVTome_13_FD_200263 | JGI IMG/M metagenome (GOLD analysis project Ga0299915, IMG submission 200263) | Soil microbial communities from uranium-contaminated site in the Upper Colorado River Basin, Wyoming, United States - RVT92D227 (version 2) ... | reverse complement strand
TGCGACCATCGGCCGGGCGCTGTTGCTTAGCGGATCGCACAAAGTGTCAGGAGCGGGCTCGGCGGGAGCTGAGGCCCTCCAGTCCTACACCCCCGCAGCGCAGGATCACGTCGCGAGCGGAGCCAATGTCACCGCCTTGATCGCCGCCGGCCGGCAGGTCCGATGGCGTGAATGGATTAATAGATCCAATCCTCGTGGGCAAGCGGCGCAGAATTTAACTCCTGCCGATGCAACCGCCATTGCGGCAGGTGCTTATCCATTAATGAGATGAAACGATCGGTATGATGCCGCTCGATGAAATGTGCGAGTTCGTGCACGACGACGTACTCCAGGCACCGCGGCGGCTTCTTCGCAAGTTCGAGGTTCAGCCAGATGCGAGCGGCTTTCGTGTTGCAGGCGCCCCACCTGGTTTTCATTCTCTTGATGCCCCAGTCAGCGACCTGAACATCCAGGGCGCGTTGCCATTTATCCAGGAGCGGCGGGATCAGTGCCTTCAGTTGCCGGCGATACCAGCGCTGCAGCGCTCTTTCGCGTTGTCCGGCGCCGGCTTCGCGGCGCACATGGAGTTCAATGGCGGCCTTGCTGCGCACGACGACTTTGGCTGCCCCATCGTTGGTGACGATCCGCAGGCGATAACGTCTCCCCAGGAAATAGTGGCTCTCACCACTGACCATCTCCCGGTCCGATTGGCGCTCCTGGGATTTAAATCTTGCCTGCTGGCGTTTGATCCACCCAAGCTTGCCGATGACCGCCAGCCGCACAGCGTCATCGCTGACTCGGAGCGGTGCCGCTACCCGCACCCGGCCATTGGGTGGGTAAACTCCCAAATGCAGGTTCTTGATATCCTTGCGGACGATCTGAACCGTCAGGCCACTCACCCGGATCTTCCGGCACTCAGTACTCATCCTGATTCTTCACCAACGCAAGAATTCTCTCGACCTGCTCTTCGAGAGACTCCGATGACTCGGTAACATAAACAGCCGGCTCTTCCCGCACGCCGGCCTGGGCGACCTGACCGCCTCCCACCTGCGATCCGGCCGATTCCAGCGCGGCCCGGATGGCATTTCTCACCCTCTTGACCTTGAACGGATTGCTTCGCCAGTCGTCCTGGCGGCCGCCGCGTACCGCCGAATCGACAGCCATAGCCAGCCTCCCGTTCCTGCCCAGATTGTCATAAAGCGCCCGTTTCCCGGGCGTATTCATCGTCGTCGGATACGCACCGCTCGCTTCCGGGTGCGTTACCTTCTTCGTCAGCTCGACGATCCTTCGCAGATACTCCTGGTAGTCCAGAGCCTCTTTGCGGCGCTCCTCGATCAGGGCGTCCAGCAGCTCCGACATCTTCTCGTAATACTTGGGATTGATCGGCTGTTCGTCGATGATCAGCCTGCGGACGTTGTTCTCGATGGCCTCGGCCACGGCATCCTTGTTCTTTTTGATTCCATCGGGCAAGGCGTCGACCGCAGCCTCCCCGCGCTCGACGATGAGCTGGATGAGCGACATGTCATCGAAGGCGGACACCTTTTCGCTCTCATCCGCCCGGATGTACGTGTCGATCAGGTGCCGCATCGCCGGCTCGTACATCTTGAGATCGATGTAGTCGCCGCTGGCCAGTTTCACTTCATTGCGCACCTTTTCGTAGTGGTCCACCTCGATCTTCAGCGCCTGGATCTCGGCGATGGAGTAGCCGGCCTCCGCCAATTCGCTCGCTATGTCAGCGAACGCTCGTACAAAGGCTGCCACGTGTTTGTAAAGGGCGAGCCGGTTCGGCTCGTTGGCTTTGAGCTGCGCAGCGTCTCCGGGCTCCTTCGCGCAGAAATAGCGCAGGTAGGCCGCCGAGTCCTTCGGCGGTTCGACCGGTTCGCATAGGGCCCTCACGGACTCGCGGGTTTCTTCCAGCCGTTCCCGTGCCTTGCCCAGGCGGTCTTCCAGCAATCCCGCCACATCCTCCCTGTCATAGCCGTCCAGCGCGCCGGAGATGTAATCGCGGACCGCTCCCTCAAGGCTCTTGAACAGGTCCTTGTAGTCGATGATGTGCCCGTACACTTTGTCGTCCCCGTCGAGCCGGTTAACGCGGCAGATGGCCTGGAACAGGCCGTGATCGCGCATCTGCTTGTCGATGTACAGGTAGGTTGCGGGTGGTGCATCGAAGCCGGTCAGCAGCTTGTCCACCACGATCAGAAGCTTCATCTGTCCCGGCTCCTCGACAAACTTCTTCTTCACCGCCTTCTCGAACTCCTCCACCTTGTTTACCGCCGTCTCGGCAGGCTCATTGAACCAGTCGGCCAGCATCTGCTTGTAGATGTCGTATTGCCTCAGGCGCTCGGTCAGGCCCTCGCCGCTCTCCTCGCCCTTGATATCGGCCGGTGAAGGCCGGTAGGAGGTGACGATCGCGCACCTGCCCTTGAGGTCGGTCCTGTCGAACAACTCGTAGAACTTGCACGCCTGGTAGATGCTGCCGGAGATGAGCATGGCGTTGCCGCGCCCGCTCTGCAGCCGGTCGCGGGTCTCCATGTCCATCAGGATGTCGGCGACGATCTGCTCCAGCCGTGACTGGCTGGAGAGCACCTTATGCATGGTGCCCCAACGCTGCTTGAGCTGGGCCTTGGCCAGGTCGGTCAGGCCCCGGGTCTTGGCCTCGAACCACTGGTCGATCTTTGCTTGCGAAGTGATGCGCTGGTCGATGTCCCGCGCTTCGTAGCGCAAGTCAAGCACCACCTTGTCCTTAACCGCCTCGTCGAACTTGTAGGTGTGGATGTAGCGGCCGAAGACCTCGATGCTACTTTGCTTGTCGGCCTTCAAGAGCGGCGTGCCGGTAAAGCCGATGAAAACCGCGCCCGGCAGAATGGCTTTCATCGCCTTATGCAGCTCGCCGGACTGGGTGCGGTGGCATTCATCCACGAAGACGAAGAGGTTACCTTTGGCCACGAAATCGGGCGGCAGTGCCTTTTTTAACTCCGCGACGTAGCCGGGGATATCGCCGCCCTCTTCGCCTTCCTCCTTGCCGCCGAACTTGTGGATGAGCGAGCATATCAGCCAGGGCGCGCTTGCATTGAGCGTGAAGACCAGGTCCGCTCCGCTCCTGGTGCGGTAAATGTCCTCGTTGACGCCCTTGAAGACCCTCTCGATCTGCTCATCCAGCTCTGTGCGGTCAGTGATGATCAGTACGCGCGCATCCGTCACATGTTCGCGAATCCACTTGGTCAGCCAGACCATCGTGAGGCTTTTGCCCGAGCCCTGTGTGTGCCAGATAATCCCGCCCTCGCGCCTGTGCGCGTGCTCCTGCGCGGCCCGCACGCCGAAGTACTGGTTGTGCCGACAGAGCTTCTTCACCCCGGCGTCGAAGACGATGAAATCGTGGATCAATTCGAGGAAGCGAGCCTTGCTGCATAACTGGACGAGCGCGCGGTCCAGTGCGTTCTCAACTTGGCTCGCTTCCTTCCAGGTGTAATAGTGCCTCTCCGGCGTCTGGATGGCGCCGTAGCGCAGACCCTCCGTGTCATTGCCCGCCATCAGCCACTGCACCGTCGAGAAGAAGTGCTCGATGAAGATCTTCTTCTGGTTGTCGAGGTTCTGGCGGATCCCCTCGGCCACCGAAACCGTGGAGCGTTTCAGCTCCAGGACGCCGAGGGCGATGCCGTTGACGTAGAGCACGATGTCCGGGCGCTTGCCGTGCGCTTTCGCGTCGGAGCCTGCGACGGTCACTTCCTCGGCGACTGCGAAGTGGTTTTGTCCCGGATGCTTCCAATCGATGAGCCATACGGTTTGCGTGCTATCACCGGCTTCGGCCTTAACCTTCACTCCGTAGCGCAGCAAGTCATACACGGCGCGGTTGCGGTCGTAGAGGCTCTTGCTGGTATCGCCGGCAGCCTTGTCGAGCAAGTGCAGCGCCCGTTCGATGAGCGCCTCGTCGTAACCCTGCTGCTCGCTCAGAAACCTCCTCAGCAAATCATCTTCGATGCTGCGGTTGCCCTCGCGATCGGCCCAGTCGCCGAGGTGGTCGTAGCCGAGCTGTTCGCGGAACAGCTTCACCACGCGCTGCTGGGTTTTCTTCTCGATCTGGCCGACCGTGCTCATGGCTTCTTTCCATCCTCCAGCAGCCGGCGGCGCGCGATGACCAGGGACTCGCGCAGCTTGTCTTGCAGCACCTTGCGCGGCGGCAGCTCGGTGAGGTATTCGGCAACGTGGATGCCGCTCCGCCCGAGGTCGAGGTATTCCACGGTTTCACGCTTTTTGCCGGCACACAGGATAATCGCCAGGGGAGATTCCTCACCGGGCTGGCGTTCGTGGCGGTCCAGCCAGCGCAGATACAGCTCAAGCTGACCCTTGTCGGCAGGCTTGAATTCGCGCAGTTTCAGCTCAACCACCACCAGGCGCCGCAGGCGGCGGTGGAACAGGAGCAGATCCATGTAATGGTCGTCGCCGTCGAGCGTGATGCGTTTCTGCCGCTCCACAAAGGCGAAGCCCGTTCCCAGTTCGAGGAGAAAGCGCTCGATTTCGCGCAGCAGGGCGGTTTCCAGATCCTTCTCGCTGTACGTATCTCTCAGCCCGAGAAAATCAAGCAGATAAGGATCCCGGAACACAAGGTCGGGTGTGAGTTTGTCCTCTTCGCGCAACGCGTCGAGTTCCTGGCGGATGAGCTGGTCGGGCTTTTTCGACAGGGCGGTGCGCTCATAGAGCATTCCGTCGATCTTCTGCCGGAGCGTTCGCGTGCTCCATCGCTCGATCCGGCACATTTCCGCATAGAAATCGCGCTTGAGCGCATCCCGCAATGGAATCAACATGGTGAAATGAGTCCATCCCAATTGTCGCAGCAGTGCTGCGACAATTTCGGGGTCGGGGAAGGCCTCGGCAAACTGAACCATTCTGCGCAGGTTCTTTTCTTCGAATCCGCGGCCGAATTCCGGCGCCAATTGTCGTGACAGCGATGCGACAATCTCGGCGCCATATTCCGCCCGCTTTTCCTTAAGGATGTCCTGCCGGATGCGTTTGCCGATCTGCCAGTAAAGCATGGTTAATCCGGCATTTACGGCCTGCGCCACCTGTTGTCGGGCTGCTTGGATCATCTGCCGGATTTCCGCCATGAGCGCACCGGCCTCTGTGGCCACGGCGACCGAAACGGCCTTCACCTCTGGCTTACTTCGTGGCGTGCTCATATCAGCCTCGTCCTCCCCGTCAGCAGCTCCTGCATCATCCCCTGCTTGAGCGCCCGGGTCTTGGCCAGCCTCCTCCCCAGCGCCTCAATCTCCGCGTCCATGTCGGAAAGCACCTCGGCGATGGCCTTTTGCTCGTCAACGCGAGGCAGGGCAACCTCGATGCTGCGAACGTTGCCTTTCGAGATACCGAACACAGATATGCCGGTCGCGAGCCTCACCATCGCCGCGCGTACCGAACGGATAAACTGAAGGTAGCCTTTGAACCCGTCAGCGATGAGATTCTTGTCACCACGCAGAAGGAAGGTGTGGAGCCCAGCGACAATCCTCCGGCCCCGTGTGTTCTCGACCTCCACACACTTGCCGATCCCTGCATAATCCTCGGATGCATCCGCCATCACGAGGTCACCGTCTTGCACGAAAGAAATGTTGGCAACTTTGGACTTCGCGATTAAGGGCAGCGTGGTCTCCGAGCAGTCGAGAAACGCTGAGGCTGTGGTATGGATGTCGCCGTAGTGAATATAGCCAACATCGCCCAGGTCGGACAGGTCGGAGCGAGGATTATTCGCGGTGTTGAGGAACTGGAACACATTCCCCAACCGCATCACCTCCCACTCCCCGCTGAAGCCCGGCAGGCGGATCTGGCTGGTGAGGAGCCGCTGCATGGCGGCCTGTTTGAGGTCACGATTCTTCGCGATGAGCCCGGTTAGCGCGCCGATCAGCTCATCCACATCGCCCAGCACCACCGCGATGGCACGTTGCTCAGCTGGTCGTGGCAACGGTAAAATGAGCTTCGCGATGTTGGTCTTACTGATTCCACTTACCTTCGTGCCGACCGCGTAGAAGTAGAACTGCCGCTTGATGTCGGCGGTTTGAAAGCAGAACTGTTTGTAGCGGTTGTCGAGCGAGGCATCCTTGCTCTTGGCAACGATGGTATGCAGGCCAGAGATGTAGGGAATGTCCGCCTGGTTGATAACGACGACGTGCTTGCTTGTCCCTTCATCGTCCTCTGATGCATCGACAAAAACTATGTCGCCGTCCTTCACAAGAAACTTCGGGGAAATCTGCTTCAGTGGGACGGCCAGCTTCGGAATGTCGAGAAACTCGGCTTGAACGTCGATGAATGTCTTCTCTGACTTGTGAATATCCCCGTAATGCAAGTAGCAGTAACCCTCGGCAGACAGCTGATCGCGAGATGCGGTGACCCCCCCGCTGAACTCAAACATGTCCCCAAGGGGCTTGACTTCCCACTCCTCCGGAATCACCCCGACCTCGGTCTGCTTGTAGCCGGGCCTCAGTCCCATACGGCCCCCATCTTCCTGAGGTGCTCGTCCACGCGGGCGGCAAGGGCTTCCACCTGCTCAGTGAGCTCCGGCAGGGGGGTGGCGTAGCGGTCGGCGAGCTGGCGGATGCGGCCGGTGAGCGCCTGCGAGACGCGATCCAGCTCGCCTTGAACGTCAGCGGCAAGCTGCGCCAGCCATTTGTTCTCCACGACGAGCCTCTTGATCTCGGTCTCGGCGAGCTGGCCGTATTTCGCGGCGACCTTGGCCTCCAATGCGTCCTGCGCAGCCTTCAATCGGCTCTTCGCCTCGGCCTGCTTGTCAAGCAGGGCGGCATACTCCTCCAGCGCCTTTCGCTCTTCGGCGTCTTCGCCGTCATGGCCGATTTCCGTCAGCCGGGCGGCCACAGCCTTCCTGGAAATTTTGCCCTTCTCGTCCACGACCTCTTCCAGCAGGCCGCCCTCGCCGCCGTGCTCCTCCTTGAGTTCGTCGATCTGTTGCTCGAGCGCGCCGAGTTCGCTTTCGAGCGCTTCGATGGCCGCCTGCTCGACGGCGAAGTAGCGGGCGATCAGAAGCGCGGCCGGGATCAGATCCGATTTATACTTCTGCTTGCCCATCGTGAAGTCGGGCTGCTCCTTGGACTCGACGATAAGCCGCGGCCTGGCGGCATCCACCCAGCCCGCCGAGGCGATCAGATACACATCGTCCTGCATCGTCGCCGCCCAATAGTCCATGAGGTGCTGATAGACGTCGTAAGGGTCGATCAGCCGGGCCTTGCCAAAGATGGCGAGCAGTCCTTCGGCGAGCGCCTCGATCAGCGCCTTGGGCTGATCGCCCGGCTTGATGGCGTTGAGGCGGGGGGCGTTGGCTTTCTTCCACTTCTCAAACAGCGCTGTGACGGAGGCGTTAAACGCGGCGAACTCGGCATGGCCAAGGATGGCAGCCTTGATCTCACCCGCGGGCAGCCTCAGGCGGCTGTAGCCGGCGCGCCCCGCCGACTCGAACAGCAGCGGGCGGACAGCGGGGATTACCTGCCAGTAGCGGTCGAGCGCATCAAGGTCACGGTCGGGGATACCGCCGCGCAGGTGCCCGTCGATGTCCTGCAGGTCCTCAGGTTCGGTGCTGTCGATGTAGCGCGGCAGATTAAGGTTGAAGTCGTTCTTGGGATCGCTGATTTCCGAAAGCGGCGCCATGCGGGCGTAGCGAGGCACTTCAAGCTGCCGGGTGAAGGTGTCCACGATGCGGTGGATGTCCTGGGCGCGCAGGCGGTTCTTGTTGCCATCCTTGATGAAACCTTTCGACGCATCCACCATAAAGATGCCCTTGCGGGCGTGGGCGTTCTCCTTGTCGAGCACCAGGATGCAGGCGGGGATACCCGTGCCGTAGAAGAGGTTGGCAGGGAGGCCGATGATGCCCCTGATATAGCCGCGCCGGACGATCTCCCGGCGGATGGCGGCCTCAGAACCTCCGCGAAACAGCACGCCGTGCGGATGAATGACTGCGCCTTTTCCGGTGCTCTTAAGGCAGGCGAGGATATGCAGGAGAAAAGCATAGTCGCCATTCTTCTTCGGCGGGACACCGTAGACAAAGCGGCCATAAAGGTCATTGGCCGGATCGAAACCATTGCTCCAGGCTTTCGTGCTGAAGGGAAAATTGGCGACGACAAAGTCGAAGGTCTTGAGGCGGCCGTCGGGCGCTTTGAAGTGCGGGCTGGAGAGGGTGTTGTCCTTCCAGATCTCCGCCGTAGGACAGTCGTGCAGGATCATGTTCATCCGCGCCAGGGCGGCGGTGGCGTTGTCCATCTCCTGGCCGTAAAGCGCGAGATCGAACCCGGTTCGGCCCTTGGCCTCGTCGTGAGCCTTGAGGAGCAGCGAACCCGAGCCGCAAGTAGGGTCGTGGATAGCCTGGCCGGCTGATTTGGCCTCGCCGAGGCCGATGACTTTGGCCATGATGCGCGAGACTTCCGCGGGTGTGTAGAACTGCCCCTTGCTCTTGCCCGACTCGGTGGCGAAGTGACGCATCAGGTATTCATAGGCGTCGCCGAGCAAGTCATCGCCTTCGGCGCGGTTGCTGCGGAAGTCGAGCGCCGGCGTGTCGAAGATGCTGACAAGGTTGGAGAGTCGATCCACCATCTCCTTTCCTCTGCCGAGCTTGTCCGCGTCGTTGAAGTCGGCGACGTCGATCACGCCCTTGAGGTCGTTGGCCTCGGCGAGCCGGGCAATGATTTTGTTGATCTTGTCCCCGATTTCCTTGTCGCCCTTGAGCGCGGCCATGTCGGCGAAGCTGCCGCCCTTGGGCACTCCGAGCAGGTAGCCCTTCTGGCCGGCCGCCTTGTCGGAGACATACTTCATGAACAGCAGGACGAGGACGTAGTCCTTGTACTGCGAGGCATCCATGCCGCCGCGCAGTTCGTCGCAGCTTTTCCAGAGGGAGCTGTATAGTTCGGATTTCTTAATGGGCACGCGCCGGTTCCCGCTTTAGCAGCAGCCTGGTTAAAAGCAGAGCTTCATCATGACGTCGAACGAGCTTTGGCAGCCGCTTGAGTACTCGGTGATTGTAACGCAGCCAAGTCAACTTTGTTGCATGATCTTCGGATTCCGGTGACTGCGGGGATTTTTGGTGATAGATTTCGGTGGTCGCTCGAGGGGATGCAAAGCGTGAGATCCGAAATGCGGTTGAGCGAGGGGAAGCTGCCCAACGACCTGCTGGCGGCGTTCCTGCGCGAGTTGGGCGCCGGGGACAGCCGGCTGCTGATCGCCCCGGGAGTCGGCCAGGATATCGCCGCCGTGGAACTTTCCGGCGAGGAAGTGCTCCTGCTGAAGACCGACCCGATTACCTTCGCCACTGAGTCCATCGCCTATTACTCCGTCGCCGTAAACGCGAACGACATCGCGACCGCGGGAGCGCAACCGCGCTGGCTGCTGGCGACGCTCCTCTTCCCGCTCGGGACCACCGCGGAGCAGGTGCGCCAAACCATGGCCGAACTGCACGCGGCGGCAACCGAATTCGGCATGCAGATCTGCGGGGGGCATACCGAAATCACGGATGCCGTCCAAAGGCCGATCATCTCGGCTCATGCCGCCGGCACCGTCTCCAGGTCGCGGCTGATCGACAAAAAGAACATGCAGGAGGGTGACCGGCTGCTGCTGACCAAGGGCATCGCCATCGAAGGAACCAGCATCCTGGCCCGGGAGTTTGCCGCCTTGTTGCGGGAACGCGGGGCGTCCGAGGCGCTGCTGGGGAAGTGCCGCCGATTCCTGCGCGAGCCGGGCATCAGCATCGTCTGCGAAGCGCGCATTGCTGCTGACACGGGGGCTGTGACCGCCATGCACGACATCACGGAGGGCGGTCTGGCGACGGCGTTAGAGGAACTGAGCGTAGCCGGAAGGCACAGGATCCGCGTCTTCCGCAACCGGATTCCCATTCTGGAGGAGACGCAGAAGATCTCCGCTATGCTCGGCATCGATCCGCTGGGCCTGATCGGGTCGGGCAGCCTCTTGATTGCATGCACAGTACATGCAGCTGACGCCCTGCTCCAATCCATCGGCGCCGCAGGCATCCGGGCGGTATGCATTGGAGAAGTCCTCGAGGGGGGCACGGGAATCGAAGCCGTATCCGGCCCAGGGGGCTCAGCCATCCCGTGGCCGCACTTCGAGGTCGACGAGCTCGCCCGAGTTTTCCAGGAAATGCGTTCCGGCTGATCCGGGCAGGGATCAAAGGGGGCGAATCGAAGCCACCCTCGGGGTCGGGGTCGGAATCGCTATCGGATCGGAGTGGATCTCAATCCTGAGGTCCGTCCGTTCATCATGATTTCGAATGCCGATACCGATTGCGACCCCGATTCCGACCCCAACCCCGAGGATTCCTCGCTCTTGCTCCCGGGATATAATGGCACCGACGCCTCGCCGGAACGGCAGAGCCTTTCAGGGTCGCACGGCCAAAGGCCGTGGTTTTAGGTCATAATAAGAACATGCCACGAATTACACGGATTCGGTCGGGTGGGCGCCGAATAAGATCTGTCCCCGCATTTTACAGCCACTGCTGAGCAAGCGCCTGGAGCTTCTTCAGTTCGGGGTCCTTGTGGACGAGGGCTGCGCCGCACACCAATGCGGTGGCGGCAATCCAGCAATCGGCAACGGAAAGACCGCCGCCGGCCTTGATGGCCGCGGCCGCATCCAGGATTCCGGGCTCACATGAAATCCATTCGACGCGGAAGCTGTCGACCAGACGGAGAGCCGCACGCGCGGCTTGCTCCCCCTCTTCGCGCCATATGAGATACAAAAGCTCCATGCGCGTCATGAAGGAAGCGAGCAACGTGCACTCGCCGCTTTGGGCCGCCCTGAGGAGTCCTTCGACCTCATCGGCACCCGCCTCCTCGCCGCGGAGCGCCAGCAGCGCCGATGTGTCCAACACAAACGGTTTCTCAGATGCCATTTTCGCGCCGCCGGCCTTTGCGTCTTTCCCGCAGCAGCTTATCGACCATTCCTTTGCCGCCTGAACCCCGAAAGGCCTTCACAGGATCATCGGGCAGCGGAATCACCTTGACTGTCGCGCCTTCAACCACCCATTCCAGCTGCGTGTGCGGACCTATTCCCAGCTTGCGGCGAACCTCGGACGGAACCGAAACCTGCCCTCTCTTACTAACTCTGGTGCGCATGGTGCATATCTTGCAAGCAATATATGCTATTTACAAGTAATTTCCTCACATGCTTTGCAACAAGAATTGCGGGGTGATCTCACTGAAATCGTATCTTTGACGCCCTTCGTGGGTTATCATCGGCGCTCGTCGCAATCATTTCCGCAGGAGGTCCCATGAAAAACTCCATCTTTTTGTGTTCCTTGCTGTTGCTCGTGATCGCGTCGCCGCTATCTGCGGTCGACGTGAACAACACCCGGCTGCTGAGCCAGCCGGCCGTCAGCCAGAAAAACATCGCATTCGTGTATGCCAGCGACCTCTGGGTTGCGAACCTCGACGGAACCGGCGTGCGGCGCCTGACCTCGGACGAGGGGATCGAGTCCAGTCCGGCCTTCTCCCCGGATGGGAGCCTCATCGCCTTCAGCGCCCAGTACGACGGCAACACGGACGTCTATGTGGCGCCCGTCGCCGGCGGCGTGCCGAAGCGCCTCACCTGGCACCCGGGCCCCGACATCGTGCAATGCTTCACGCCCGACGGGAAAGGGATTCTCTTCACTTCTCCCCGCGAGGTGTTTACCACGGGTTACAGGCAGCTTTTCACGGTCTCGGTCGACGGCAGCGCTCCGGTGACACCCCTGAAGATTCCCAACGCCAGCAGTGCCGTATACTCGCCCGACGGGGCGCGCTTGATCTACAATCCGCTCTCGCAGGCTTTCACGCAATGGAAGAACTATCGAGGCGGCAGGGTATCGACGCTCAACATCATCAGGCTGGGCGATTACTCGCTTGAAAAGATCCCCCAGCCCGATGGCCGCTGCAACGACACGGACCCGATGTGGATCGAGAACACGATCTACTTCCGCTCGGACCGGAACGGCGAGTTCAACATCTTCTCTTACGACCCGCGCTCAAAGGCGATGAAGCAGCTGACCAACCACGCCGACTTTCCGGTCATGGCTGCTTCCGCAGGGGGCGGCAGGATCATATACGAGCAGGCCGGATACCTGAACATGATGGACCCGCGATCCGGGAAGAGCAGCCGGCTCACGGTCGGCGTGACCGCTGATCTGGTCGAGACGCGACCGCGCTATGTTAAGGGATTCCGCTATATTCGCGGCGGTTCGATATCGCCGTCGGGCGCCCGGGCCGTGCTCGAATTCCGCGGCGAAATTGTCACCGTGCCGGCCGAAAAGGGAGATCCGCGCATTGTCACTAATACCACCGGCGCGCACGAGCGCTCTCCGGTGTGGTCGCCGGATGGAAAGCAGATTGCCTATTTCTCCGACGAGTCCGGCGAGTATCAACTCTATGTCCAGAACCAGGACGGCAAGGGCGAGATCAGGAAATACAAGCTGGACGGCGCCGGCTTTTACGATTCTCCGGCATGGTCGCCCGACAGCCGCAAGATCTCCTATGCCGACAATTCCTGGAGCCTCAACTGGATCGACCTGCAGACCGGCGCGGTCAAGAAGATCGGCTCAGAATACCTCTACGGCCCGACGCGCGCCCGGACCATTCAGCACAACTGGTCGCCCGACTCCAAGTGGATTGTCTACACACTCAACACCGAGGTCTACATTCAGACCGTTAACGTATATTCACTGGAACAGGACAAGTCCTTCGCCATCACGGACGGCCTCAGCGAGGTCAGCGAGCCGGTCTTCGACGCCGGCGGCAAGTACCTTTATTTCTTCGGCTCGACCGACGCCGGTCCGGTAAAGCAGTGGTTCGACATGTCCAACGCCGACATGCGCATGACGAAATCGCTCTACCTGGCCGTTCTGCGCAAGGACATCCCTTCCCCGCTGGCCAAGGAGAGCGATGAGGAGAAAGGGCCGCAGAAAGAGGAGAAGCCGAAGGAGCCGCAGGCCGCGCCGGCGCAACCTTTCTCCATCGACATCGACGGTATTCAGTACCGCATTTTGAACATCCCACTCCCGGCCGACGAATACGCAAGTCTTCAGGCCGGCGCCGCGGGGCAGATCTTCTATTTGAAGCCTGTCCCTTCGGCGGCGCCTCCCGAAGGCGCGCCCGGACCGGGGTTCGGCGGGCCGGCGTTTGAGCTGCACCGGTATGATCTGAGCAAGCGCAAGGACGACACGCTCATCTCCGGTGTCCGCAGCTACCAGGTTTCGGCCGACAACAAGAAGGCGCTTTACGCAACCCATGACGCAATGTTCATCACGGCCATCGCGGACAAGATCCAGCCGGGGCAGGGGCGGCTTAACATCGACGCAGTCGAGGTCTATATCGATCCGCGGGCCGAGTGGCCTCAGATTTTCAACGAAGCCTGGCGCATCAACCGCGATTACTTTTACGCTCCCAACATGCACGGCGCCGACTGGAACGCCATGCAGAAGAAGTACGGGATTTTCCTCCCGGACGTGGCGGTGCGCAGCGATCTGAACCGGGTCATCCAGTGGATGTGCAGCGAGCTAGCCGTGGGGCATCACCGCGTCGGCGGGGGCGACAGTATCTATGAACCCAAGAACGTTCCCGGAGGCCTGCTGGGCGCCGACTACTCGATCGAGAACGGACGCTATCGCTTCAAAAAAATCTACGGCGGGCTGAACTGGAATCCCGGGTTGCGCTCGCCGCTGACGGAGCCCGGCGTCGATGTCACGGCCGGCGAGTACCTGCTGGCTGTCGGCGGCCGCGATCTGCGCTCTCCTACCAGCCTCTACAGCATGTTTGAGAATACATCCGGAAAAATCGTTGAGATCACGGTCGGCCCCAATCCCGACGGCTCGGGGTCGCGCACGGTCTCCGTGGTCCCCATCGGCAGCGAGGCGGCCCTGCGCAATCGCGACTGGGTGGAAGGCAACCTCAAGAAGGTCAACGAGGCCACCGGGGGCCGCGCAGCTTATGTCTACGTGCCCAATACCAGCACCCAGGGGCACGCATACTTCAAGCGTTACTTTTTCCCGCAGAGCCACAAGGACGCGATCATCATCGATGAGCGCTTCAACGGCGGCGGGTCGGTGGCGGACTATTACATCGACCACCTGCGCAGGCCGTTCATCAGCTATTGGGGCATGCGCTACGGCGCCGACCTGAAGACTCCCGGCGCTGCCATCCATGGCCCGAAGGTGATGCTGATCGACGAAACGGCCGGTTCCGGCGGCGACCTGCTGCCCTGGATGTTCCGCAAGCTGGGGCTCGGCAAGCTGATCGGCAAGAGGACCTGGGGCGGACTGGTCGGCACGCTCGGCTTCCCGGTCCTGATGGACGGCGGATCGGTCACGGCGCCGAATCTCGCCATTTGGTCCCCGGAAGAGGGCTGGACGGTGGAGAACGTCGGCGTGCCGCCCGACATTGAAATCGAGCAGACTCCCGCCGACGTCATTGCGGGCCGCGACCCGCAGCTTGAAAGAGCCATTCAGGTCATCATGGAGGAACTGAAGAAAAATCCGCCGCAGGAGGACAAGCGGCCGGCCTACCCGGTGAGGGTCAGAACACCCAGGCCATAGCAGCAGGAATTGAGGCGGCAACCGGGCGCCGGCCTGGAGACCGGCGCCCACAGGACGGCTATAATCAGTCCGAGGACCTTGCCGGCAGACCAAAATAGCGGCGGTAGCGGTCGGGCAACCTTGCCGGGCGCACCTGGGCGTCGGTGATGACGTGCACCGTCTCGCCGGTTGCAAGCAGCTTGTTGGTGTGCTTGTTGCAGATTTCGTACTGGAAACGAATCACCTTATCGGTGGCGCCTGCCACGACCGTGCGGATGAGGATCTCGTCCTCGAACCGGGCGGGCGCCTTGTATCGGCACGTGGCTTCCGCAACGACCAGAACGCAGCCGTCCTCCTCCTCCATGTCGCGATAGCGAAATCCCCTGGCGTGGCACCATGCGGTCCTTCCGACTTCGAACCACACCAGGTAGTTGGCGTAATAGACGACGCCCATCTGATCGGTTTCCGCATAGCGAACTCTGACTGCGGTCTCAACAAAATCCGGTTGTGTTTTATGGGCCATATCGGTCACGTTTGTATCAGCCGGCGGTCCGGTTGCAGGCTATAGAGCGGATCCGCCCGATGGCAGGCGGAGCCGAAGAAAATGGGTGCGTTTGTTCATCGGGAGGGAGAGCAGACGACGGATCTGCTCGCGCAGGGCGCGTTCATTCTCCTTCTTAAGAGAGGCTCGCTTAGGTTTTTTCTTTTTCATCTTGAGTCCTCTCGAGAATTTCCTGCACCCGCGATGCTTTTGAGATCCGCCTGCATTCTAGCACGGTAGCTGTCAATCGCCGCCCCGTCCGACATGATCATATCCAGCTGCCGGGTGTGGACGATGAGGTAGCCGAGGACTTCCAGCCGGTCCTGCATGTAGGGCTGCTCGCGCCCTTCCAGGCGCGCAGTAAGCGCGTCCCCCTTGACCCCCACCCGAAAACCGAACTCCTCCAGGAGGCTCCCGACAAACACCACGCGCGTCTGCCTCCGGTGGTAATCGGCCGCCCCTCCCTTGAACTGAAAGCTGACGTAATTCTCGGGGGTCCTCTCACCGACCAGCGCTTCGACGGTGGAGAAATGAAAACCGAATCTCGACTGCAGGCTGCAGAAGTTTTTTGAAATCATGAAATAGTTGCGGTCTGCGTAAGCGCCCGCCACGGCCGGATCGAGATTCGGGTTGATGGTCGCCTGGAACATGACGGAGAGCAGTCCTTTGGCATCGATCGGCGGCGGACCCTTCCAGGGCACTGCCGTCATTCCTTCCCAAAGGGCGAGCATGGGAATGGAGGCGATGTTCTCGAGGCGGACATATTTGCCGGCCACATCCTCGCGGAAGCCGTCGTCCAGATTGATGACCCAAAGCTGCATCGGCACGTCGTACACCAACTGCTTGCTGGCGCGTTCCTCGAAATGGTGATCCCTGCCAAAGCGGAACATTTCCTCGACGGACTTTTCGTGGGCATAGCGCGTAATGTCGTGCAGCGTCCGGCAGAACCGAGGTTTGAAATCCGTGGCGCCCGGATCGAGCAGGTTCAGGGGTATGACATGCTTCGAGACCTGTTGCAGGACCTCATAGACCGGGCTGCCCACCATGAGGTTGGCCCGGGCCGAAGACTGTTGCAGAAGCGATTCCACCTTCCCCTCGTGGATCATGCAGCCGTCGGCATCCACGGTGACGGGGGTTCCGTCCGGCAGCTTGTCCATGGCGCCCGCAATGCCGAAGATGGCGGGCACGCGGAATTCCCGGGCGACGCTCGCCAGATGTCCGGTGACTCCTCCCTCCTCGGCCACCACTGCCGCAGCGCGGGACAGCAGGCTCGCCCATCTGGGGAGCGGCTGGGAGGTCACCAGCACGGCGCCTTCGGGAAACCGGAGGATATCGGCGTTCCTGACCAGTCTGAAAACGGGGCCGGCGGCGGCGCCCGGACTGGCGGTCACCCCCCCGCACAGCAGGGCGCCGGTGCTTTCGGCGCGCCGCGCCAGTTTTTCCGACCAGCCCTGGGCGGGCTCCGCCGGCCGGAGCGGGCGGCACTGCAGGATAAAAACAGTCCCATCGGCGGCCAGCGCCCATTCAACATCCTGGGGTGATCCGTAATACTTCTCGATCTTCAGGGCCGTGGCCCCGAGCCGCGAGGCCTGGTCATCACTGAGAGAAGGTTGCATGCCCTCCTGCCGGGTGAGATTCACCCGGTCGATCCCTTCATCGGTGCGGCATGTCAGCTTGCGGTCCTTGACCTGTATTTCCTTATGGCGGACCGCCGGGGGATCTTCCCTGGAGAGGATAAACAGGTCGGCGCGGGCCGTGCCGTCCACCACGGACTTGGGCAATCCCCAGACCGAGTTGATGACGATGGCGTCCTCGCGCGGCACGACGGGATTCCGCGTGTACAACACGCCGCCCGCAGCGGCGCTGACCATCGCCATGCACCCGACGCACATGGCCACATCCTCATCCCTTATTCCTCTGTTGAAGCGGTAGGTCATCGCCTGCAGCGTGTACTTGCTGGATACGATCTCCTTGTAAGCCTGCACGATGTTCTCACCGCTGACGTTGAGCTGTGACAGGTACTGCCCGGCGAATGACGTGCCGGCCAGATCCTCGCCCAGAGCGCTGCTGCGAAGGGAAACCCGTACATTCTTCTCAGTTGAAGATTCCAGCTGCCGGTAGGCTTCCCGGATGGCTTGCTCGACATCCCGCGGAACCTCGGCCAGGATAACCAGCTGGCGGATGCCCGAGCTCAGCTCGTGCCACTCCTGGGGTTCGCAGGGATCGGTGGCCTGTATACGGCGGTCGATTTCCACCTGCAGGTCATTGTGCGCCATGAACCGGTCGTAGCACGCTGCCGTAATTGCGAAACCCGGGGGTACGGCCAGATGCAGGCGGGACAAAATCTCTCCAAGATTGGCCATTTTGCCGCCGACCTCATCGACCATATCCTTATTGACTTCAGCCAGCGGGATCGTGAGCCGGGTTCCCCGCACGACCCGCCCCAAGGCCAGCGCACCGTTTATCTTTTCCTGGATGGCCTTGAAGCGGACGTAGAGCTCCCGATAGCGGCGGGGCGCCAGCTCATCGAGATTGCGGATGATCTGCATCACGCTGACGGTCGCAGCCGTGCAGGCCGATTTGACGAAGGACATGCCGAAGGGCTGGCCTCCCTGCAAGGCCTGCTCCATGTCGGACATGATCTCGAGAGCCTTGTTGTTCGCGTTGAGGAGGAGCTTGAAGTGATGATAGCGAGCCTGGAAGGAGCGCCGCAGATCCTCGATCTCTTCGATGGAACGGCTCCGCCCGCGATCCTTTGAAAAAATCCTGTCTATAAACCGACGGATCCTGGGCATCAACGCCCCCTGCTCACCGCGTTAGCGCGCCCTTACAGAGCCGCGATCGTAAGATCGCGGACAGGAAAGGCTGTCCGCGCGCTCACGCGCGCGGCTTTGTTTGTAGCGATCGTGAGATCGCGGAAACCCCATGCCTCGCAGGACCAGCTGCCCGCGCGCTCACGCGCGCGGCTCTGCACGCCTCGACAGGAGCAACGCCCCCGGATGCGGCGGTTTTTTCACCGGGTCCGCGGGGATGGCAGGGTCATACCTCTTTCTTACGGCCCGCCTTCATTTCCATGCCGAGGCCGTGGAACAGATAGAGGATCGCGTAGCCCCACCAGAGCGTGTACAGAATGTAGAAGGCCAGAGAAAAGGTGATAATGCCGGCGTTGGCGGACGCTCCCTTGGGCTCGATATCGTAGAAGTTATAGGCCACCTCCACGCCTTTCATCGTGACCTCTTCCAGGTACGACGCTGCGGCGAAACTTCCCTTTTCCCTGAGGACCTTCTGCGCTTCCTTCAGAGCGCTCCACCACCCGATGAGAACCTCCCGGTCGGGATAGCCGTACTTCGCAGCGATCTCTTCACCGTTGTTGTGGAAGAGTTCCTCGGAATCCGCAATCACAGCCAGGGCCAACCGCTCGATGTCGCCGGCAATTGTCACCCGCGTTGCCCCGACCTTCTCTCCCAGGCCGGCTTTTGCCAGCAGGACCCCGGCGATTTCTGCGGTCGATTCGTCCTTGAGCGATACCTCCAGCTGGACCTGGCTGCCGCGCAGGCTGCCGGCCTGCTCTCGCAATTCGTCAAAGTGATCGCTCGATCCCTTGGCGATGGAATTGAACAGCCTGTCGGCGGCCTGGAACGCGTTTTCTTCGCCGAACAGCGGAGAGAACATCAGAACCAGCACCACGAGGAAGGCTACGGCCATTACGAGCCCCAAAGCAAACGTCTTTTTCTCCACGATCAGCATTTTGCTACGTCTCCCTTCTCAACGCCTTCATGTTGCCGAAGAACTCCCGGAGGACCCAAACGCCGAAAATGCCGACGACGATAAAAAAGATCCAGATTCCGAGCGTATCCAGGAACGAGGTAACCGGTTTCGGGATGTTCACCAGCTTCATCTCGGACAGCTTGGCCGGCAAGGCGAACAGCCGGTTGACGAAGCCGGCCAGGATAGTAATGGCATAAAACCCGCGGATGTATATGCCCTTGACCACTTTGGTCGTCAGGGCCCCGAGCTGGATCCCCACCAGGGATCCGAGCAGCATTCCCATGGCCAGCGTATAGAAAATGAAGCCGTAGATGGCATACTGAGTGATGCAGGCGTAACCGGCGGTGAATATGATCTGCAGGATGTCCGTGCCCACCGTGGTGAAAGAGGAGACACCGAGCACATAAATGAACATGGGGAACGTCAGGAAGCCGCCGCCTACGCCCATGATTGACGCTGCGATTCCGACGATCACGCCGCAGATGGCCACAAAGAGGGCGGGGATCCTTTTGCCGCCCGGCACAAGGTCCTCATCGAATGTGATCAGGGGCGGAATCCGCGTCGCCTGGAGCCGGGCGGTGATGCCTTTCTTGCCGGAGGCTGCCTCCGCACCGTGCGCGCTCTCTCCCGGGTGTGCCCCGACGGCCCCCGGTCCTTTGCGCAGCTTGATAAAATCATACATGGCATAGCCGCCCAGGAATCCCAGCAGGACCACATAAACGATGTTGATGAAGGTGTCGCTCAGAATCGGGTTCTTTTCATAGAGAGTCCGATTCACCATCCCGCCGGCCGTCGAGCCGATCGCTGATCCCACCAGAAATGCGATCGCGAGCTTGACCGACACGTTTCCCAGCTTTTTATGGACTGCCGTTCCCATGATGGCCTTGGCAAAAATGTGGAAAAGGTCCGTGCCGACGGCCAGGATGCCCTTGATCCCCGCGCTCATGAGGGCCGGCGTGATGATAAAACCGCCGCCCGCGCCGATGCAGCCGGTGATCAGGCCCGCGCAGACGCCCACCAGGATGGAAACGAAAAATATGAAGGGCGTATAATAGGCGGGCGAGTATGCCTCTTTCCCTCCCAGTATATCCGGCAGGTCGGCGGCAAAGACCGCCCAGAGAGGCAGGATGGGGAGCAGCATCAGGAGCAGGATCCAGCGCCGTCTCCTGCTCCTCAGGATGTTGTCCGCAACGAGTATCTCCCACTTGGCATGCGCCATCCAGGCCGTCTGGATGCCGTCATAGAGCATTCGCAGTTTGTTCATGATGATCCCTCTGGTTCCACCGTTGAGTCTCTGGACTGATAAAGAGCAATTCCTTTCCAGACCGATCAGAGCTTCCCGAGATCCGGCTGCCTCATAAAACCACGGATTTTACAGATCATTGTCTAGGGTGTTTCCGGGGCTTTGTTGCCGCATGGCCTTTCTCTTGTATGCATCCTGGAGTTTGAACAGCAGTTCGTCGAAATCGACCGGCTTCATGAGATAGTCGAACGCGCCCAGCTCCATGCCTTCCACGGCGGCATCCACGTTTGCATGCCCGGTCAGCATGATAACCTCGACCAGCGGGTTGATCCGTTTTATTTCTTTCAGCGTCTGCAGGCCATCCATTCCAGGCATGCGCATGTCGAGGACGACAATGTCCACCGGTTTTGTTTGAAGCGTCTGGAGGGCTTCCTCTCCGCTGACGGCCACTTCCAGGTTGACCTTGCGTTTTCGAAGCCGCTTGGTGAGGACCTCCAGGAATTCCCTTTCATCGTCGACCAAAAGCACACTCATTTCATCCATACGGCTTCCCTCCCTCACCATGCCGTTCTCTTCGCTCTCAAATGCGTCGCGAGGTAATCTCCTTGATGCGCGCCTCCATGATCCTCTGCTCCTGCCGGTCCTTTCTCCTCCGTGCCCTTTCAATCTGGTTCACCAACTGCCCCATATCGCACGGTTTGAGCAGGTAGTCGAAGGCCCCGAGTTTTATCCCCTCGATGGCCGATTCCACCGTGGTATGAGCCGAGAGAAGGATAACCTCCGTCAGCGGACGTGAGGCCTTAGTTTCGCGCAGCGCCTGGATACCGTCCATCCCGGGCATTTTGACATCCAGAACGACAACGTCGATTTCTCTGCGCCGCTTGAGTATCTGCAGGGCTTCATCGCCGCTGAAGGCGGTGTGAACCTCGAAGTTCCTCCGGGCCAGGCGCCGGCCCAGGGCCTCGACGAACGGCACTTCGTCGTCCACCACGAGCACTACCGTCGGAGTGGCCGCCACTGCTCCTGCGGCGGTTTCTTCCGCAGGAGGTGCGCCGTCACCCGTGCCCGCGGCTTTCCGCGCCCCGGCCTCCCTTCCTATGATGGGAATGTGTACGTGGAAAACAGCGCCTTCGCCGACCATGCTCTCGACGGTGAGGTCGCCGCCCATGCGCTCCACCAGTCCGTAGCAGATGGACAAGCCCAGGCCGGCGCCCCTGCCGACAGGCTTGGTGGTAAAGAAAGGATCGAAGATCTTGTCGAGCATCTCCGGCGGGATTCCCGGCCCGGTGTCGGCTACGTCGATGACGATATTTTCGCCATCCAGCGCGGTTCTGATGAGGACGCGCCCGCCCTTTTCGCCGAGGGCGTCGATGGCATTATTGATCAGGTTTAACAGAACCTGCTGCATTTGTGAAGGAGACAGCCGGCATGACGGCAGCAATGCGGCCAATTCTGTTTCAATGCGGATATTGCCGGCACGCACGCGTTTGTCATACGAATTTACGACATCCTGGATCAGGTCGTTCAGCTGGACATCCTCAGCCTTGATGCTGGCCTTTTGGCCGAAACTGATCAGGTTCTGGGTGACTTCCTTGCAGCGCGCCCCCTGGGTTTTGATCTGCTTCAAAGCCCGCCGGAGCTCTTCCAGATTCGGGCTGTTCCGGAACTCCTCTTCCTCGAGCAGATCCTCAATCCAGCCCGCCTCTTCCACCATTATTGCGACGGGATTGTTGATCTCGTGGGCAATTCCAGCCGCCAGGTCGCCCAGAAGGGCCAGCCTGCCGCCGCGCCTGGGGCGAGCTTCCAGCGGGCCTTCCAGATCGTCGATGTCTTCCAGGGCGCCGGCGTCATCGCCGGCCGGCGGCGCGGTTATGGCTGCGGGCGGAATATCAGCATGCGGTTTCGCGGGCTCGCCGGGGCCTCCTCCCGAGGAGCGGCGGACAAGGAGCCAGCCCAGGACGGACGCGACAGCCAGCACCGCCAGCACGACGAGGACATAATTCATGACGCCGATCCATCCTCCGGTTCCCTGGACATTCCCAACCTGCGCAATCGACTGCGCCGCATTCTACTTTGTCCCGCATCCAAACCGCAACCATCCCGGTGGAGGTGCTGACGGATGGCTGGCGGACGGCGGCATTATGTTGCAAGCTAAGGGCTTGGCACGATGATTGATTATGGACACTCTGGATAGCCTGCTAACTTCCGGCAGCATTCCCAGTTATCGAGATCCGAGTGAGAACTTAGGGTTCGCGCAAAAATAAGTTGGCATTTTGGCGCGAGCGCCGAGTGGGCAGATGCAAGGCGCCGCGACGCAGGCGATGTGGTGACATGGTCGAGGAGCGGCAACGCAGCAGATGCCCGCTCGCCGCCGCGCCCCGAAGGGTTGCGGTCCCTCGGTTTGTTGAGCCTGAGGATATTTCGCTTCCAATGGCATCCGTCAAACAAAATGTTAGAGTTACGCCTGGGGCCGCAACAAAATGCCAAGTTATTTTTGCGCGAGCCCTTAGTACCCCAGTTCACAATTACGGTAACGTATGCGGACGGGGCCCGCGAGGCGAGATCAAGGCGCGAGGAGGAGGCGATGTCTCTGTACATCGTCGACG
>Ga0299915_10000846_pt1:5000-22703 | contig 22703 bp, 10 predicted proteins | sample RVTome_13_FD_200263 | JGI IMG/M metagenome (GOLD analysis project Ga0299915, IMG submission 200263) | Soil microbial communities from uranium-contaminated site in the Upper Colorado River Basin, Wyoming, United States - RVT92D227 (version 2) ... | reverse complement strand
ATCCGCTCCCCGGACCCGAGTCACTTCCGCTGCCGACCGCGACCTCGCCGCCGTCGACCGCGCTCCCACTTCCGACGGCGATCGCGGCGGCGTCGTCGACGACCGGTGCGCTGTCGAACCCGACGACGACCGGCGTCGCAGCGTCTCCGGGGAGCTCCGCGATCGGCATGCTCGAATCGACCATGCTGCCGAGTGGAACGCGGTTGTCCGGCGCGCTGCCCGTGGCGACGTGATCGCGTCCGGCGTCCCGGCCCTTGATGTACCAGGCCGCCGCGGCACCGCCGCCGAGCACGAGCACCGCGAGCGCCACACCGACGACGCTGCTGCCGCTCTTCTTCGGCTGCGACTCCGCGGCCGTCGCGCGTTCGCGGCCGACGTCGACCTGCATGGTCGGCGCGACCCCGAGAGGATCGGCCTTGCGAGAGACCACCGAAACTCGCCCGTCGACGCTGCGCGCTCCGCTCACCGCATCGATCGCCTCGGCGAGCTCGATCGCGGACTGGAAGCGATCGTCGGGCGACTTCGCCATCGCCTTCTCGATCACCTGCTGCAACCCCTCGGGCAGCGTGGTCTTCTCTTTCAGGCGATCGGCGAGCTTGGGGATCGGCGCGGCGCGGTGCATGCCGAGCAGCGCGAGGGTGTCCTCGGCCTGGAACGGACGCACGCCGGCGATCATCTCGAACAGCACGACGCCGACCGCGTAGACATCGGTGCGCGCATCGATCGTGCCGCCTCCGACGGTCTGCTCCGGCGCCATGTAGTTCGGCGTGCCGACGACGACGTTGCTCTGCGTCGCATCGCGCCCGACGGCGCCGCGGAGGCGAGCGAGCCCGAAATCGAGGATGCGGACGTGCTCGCCCGTACCGATCTCCTCGCTGATCATGATGTTCGCCGGCTTGACGTCGCGGTGCACGACGCCCTGCGTGTGCGCGTGGGCGAGGCCCGCGGAGATCTGACGCGTGATCGTCAGCGCGCGCGCCGGTGCGAGCGGCCCCAGATCGATCAGCGAGCGAAGCGTGGTGCCCGCCACGTAGTCCATCACGAGGTACGGCGAGCCTTCGAACACACCGAAGTCCACGACCGAGACGCAGTTGGGGTGCGCGAGCTTGCTCATCACCCGGGTCTCGCGCTCGAACCGCGACAGGAACTCGGCATCGTTGGCGAACGCGGCGTGCAGGAACTTGATCGCGACGAGCTTGCCGACCGGGACCCGCTCGGCCTTGTAGACCGCCCCCATGGAGCCCGAGGCCATCGCCTCGAGCACCTTGTAGCGCTCGTCGACGAGGCTACCGATCAGCTCATCTGCCTCGTCGGGCGCCACGCTGGGCATGATCCGCGTCGAGCGTAGCACGCCGAGGCCACGCCCTCCTGCCTACCGCGCGACGGGGCCGATCGCCTCAGTGCGTCCACTTCTCTTCGCGCCGATGCTCGCCGTCTTCGTACTCGTGAGCCATCACGAAGTGGTAGGCGACCTCGCGTGCCTTCTCGGACTCGATGATGCACTCGAACAACCACTCCCCCTCGGTCTCCGACGGCTCGACCTGCACGTAGGCGAGCTCGGCTGGGAACACGAGCAGCTCGCCGACGAGCTCCTTCGCGCGGGCCAGCTGGACGACGTGCGTGTGATCGTCCTCGGTGATCAGCGTCCAGTGAAAGTCGTCATGGTCGAGCAGCACGACCTCGGGAGTCCCCGCGCGCAGGATGCAGTTCGCGTGACCTGCAAGCCAGCTCCAGAACTTGTCGAAGCTGAGTGTGGTCGCGACCGCTGCCAGACCTCTCTTACCCGGGTTGCCCATTTGCCGCGGAGGATAGCCAGGCTCGACTTTGGCGCAAGTGCCGAAGCTCGATCCTGTGGCGACGGTTGACCTGGGGGCGCGCACACCGACCTGGGAGTTTTCTCCCAGCCAAGTTTTCTGCGACCCGCCGGATACATGACCGCACTAGCACTCCATCAACGGAGGTTCCTCATGCGTTCGCTACTGTTTTCCACCCTGCTCGCTGTCTTCGGCACCGCTTGCGGTACCAACGTCGGCACCCACGTCAACGCGTTGACCGGAGCAACGTGCGATCCCGATCCCAGCTACATGCCTCGCAGCAACGCTAACGGTAACGGGAACGAGTGTCAGGGCACGGGCCCCGGCGACAACTGCGACGATCTTCACAGCGGCAAGATCGACTGCATCGGCGACGGCAACAGCGGACAAGGGGACGACAAGAAGCACAACTGCGAGTTCCCGCAGCCGGGCTGCGACGAGAACGGCTGCTGCGACGACGACCTCGTCGAGCCGCAGCCGGAGCCCGAGCCGCAGCCGGAGCCGGAGCCGACGCCGATCCTGTGACGAATCACCGGCAGCCGCGGGTGTCGTGTGCCGGACATTGCCGCAGGAACTGGATGCTGACCTCGGCGCCTCGCCCGACCCCGACCCCGAGGTCGGCGACCGCGTCGCCGTCGAAGTCACCCACGACGAGCTGAAGTCCGATGCCGTCGACCTCGACGAACGGCTCCGGCTCGCGCGTGCCTTCGGCGGTGATCCGGAAGATCCCGAACTGCCGCGGGGCGCTCTCGCACAGCGCCACGGTCTGCGCGCCGACCCGCACGACGTCTGCACACCCGACGAGCGCACTCGCGAGCAACTCGTCACCGATCGCGCACTGGCCGCCGGTGACGACGACCTCGAAGATGTGCGCCTGTCGCGGGTTGCGCGCGCCGAGCGTGATGCTGGTGAACACGAGCTCGTCGATCTCGTCGTCGCCCGCGACATCGGCGGCGTGGAGGAGAAACGCGCGCCCGTCGACGGTCTTCGTGCACGCCTTGCCGTCGATGGCGAACGCCCCGAACGTGGCCGTGGTGGCGGTCCCCCTCGAGAACGTGGCGATCACCGGAGCCCCCGCGGTGCGCAGGATCTGCGGCGGCGTGAACGTGTCGGCCTCGAAGCCCGCGACCGTGAGCGGGCCGGTCCACTCGGCCGTCGCGACGTCGTGGATCAGGAGCTCGCTCGTTCCTGGTGCGCCCGGCCGGATCGCGGCTGCGAGCAGCTTGGCTCCGTCGAGCTTGCCGACCGCGATCGCGCCGATCGCCGGGGTCTGCGTCGGTGGAAACCGCGGCATCGTCAGCAGGCGCGGCGCATCACCGATCAACACGCCGCCCGAGGTGGTTCCCACCATCGTGTCGGTGAGGGTGACCACGAGATCGTCGACTCCGTCGATCCCGCGTGCCGTCTGGCCCCAGGTGAAGCTGCCGAGCCGCGCGATCGAGAGCTTGCCCTGGAACCGGCTGTTCTCGCGTGCCGGGCCCACGAGGCCGTCGCTCGCGCCATAGAGGATCGAGACGCGATCGCCGATCCCGGCCTCGACCAGCGCGACGTCACCGAGGAAGTCGCCGTCGAAGTCACCGGCGACCGTCGCCGTCACCGGGGCGGCGGTATCGGTGCGATAGACGTTCGGGCTCGCTCCGCCGCGCACGACGTCGACATCATCCTGCTCCTTGCGACCCGCGACGACGTCGAGCTGACCGTCGCCGTTGAGGTCGACCACCGACGCTGCGACCCACGGCCTCAGATCCGACGTCGGACGCGCGACGAGCTCGAGCGTCAACGTCGACGAGACCCGGTACACGCCGCTGGTCATCACCACCTCGTCGCGCTCGGGCCCCGAGGCGCTCGGAACGATCGATCCGGCATCGAGCAGGTCGTTCGCCCCGGGCAGCGTCGCTCCAGCCAGCGCGGTCACGGTGTTGTCGAGGATGCAGGTGCCGGTGGTGCCGACGAAGCCGATCACGGTCTGCGTGCTCGGCGGTGGCAATCGCCGTGCGAGCACCAGCTCCGGGCACGCATCGCCCGCGATGTCGGCGGCCACCACGGTATCCGGTGGTGCAGCCGCGAACGTCGTCACCACCGGGGCCGCGAACGTGGTGCCGCTCGGCGTGTACGTGCACGCGAGCCACGTCGCGGCATTCGGCTTCACAATGATGACGAACGATCGACGGTCCTTCGCGATCACGACGTCGATCAGCCGCGAATTCGCGCCGCCGCACGGGGGGAGCGCCACGTCGGTCGGGAACGTCGGCGGGATCGCGATCCGCTTGACGCCGATCGTGCCCAGCTTCGCGACCGCCATGACGACGTCGCCGAGCTGGGTGTCGGGATCCGCGACGACGAAATGCACGAACGCTTCGGCGTCGACGTCGAACGTGACGTCGAGATCGGGGTTGAAGGATTCGGTGTTGGAGGTGAGCACCGCCAGGCCGTCGGTCGGTACGCCGATCGTCAGATCGGAGAGCTCGACCGCGACGGTGTCGGGGTTCCGATCGAAGATCGCCAGCGGGCTCTCCGACGACGGTGCGTCTTGCTCGAAGCCGTCGACAAACGGCGTCCCGGCGGAGGTGCCAAACCGCACGACGATCTGGGTCGCGCTCGTTCCGACGAGATCGTCGATCCGATCGCCGTCGAAGTCACCGACGTTCGCGGACTTGACGTCGAACGGCTGTGCCGCGCCGATCGTTCCGAACGATCCCGAGGCGGCGCGGCAGATGTTGTCGAGCCCGCACCCCATCCTGAGGTCCGGGCAGTACAACTCGTCCATCGTCGTCGGATCGACCCCGACGACGACATACGCGGCGCCAACCGCGCTCGTCTGACAGGCGAGCTCGCACGCGGCGGTGCAGGTGTCTGCGCCGCCGAGGTCTCCGTCGCACGCTTCGCCGAGCTCGGCCTCGATGATCCCGTTGCCGCAGATGCCGAGGTCCGGGAGATCGTGGCATGCCGCGAGCAGGACCGCGATCGCGAGGCAGCGCATCAGAAGCCTCCCGCGTAGCCGAGGCCGAACCCGTCGCCGAGTGCCATCGGAGAGAACCCGCCGCCGGGACGCTCGCGCTCGACGGGCCTCGCGAGCTCGTCGGGCGACGGCGTGTCCGCGTAGTACATCCACAACGCGGCGCCGGCGGCGAGCAGGGTCGCGCCACCGAGCACGTAGCTCGCGGTGAGGAACCGATCGCGGCGATCGCGAAGCTGCTCGTAGCGATCGGCTTCGTCCTGGTCGAGAGGATCCGGGGAGTCGCGAAGCTCCGCCGCGGAGGAGCCGGCCGCGAGCGAGACCGTCGACGTCACGAGCGTGGAGGCGAGCAACACGCCGGTACCGACCCACACCCACTTCACCATGCGCCGCCGCGTCGTGGCGCGAAGCGGCACGTCGAGCCTCAGCTCCTGGCCGGGGCGTAGCTCGAGCTCCTGCGTGACCGGTTCACGGCCGCGTGCGTAGACCGTGACGAGGCGCTTGCCCGCCGCGACCTCGAGCGCCGACGAGCCGAGCACCATCGGCCGACCGTCGATGACCACGCGCGCGTCGCGCTGACTCTTGATCGCGAGCGAGGCGGGTCGCGGCTCGAGCTCGATCGGGACCATCGCCTGGCCCTTGGTGACCGGGACCTTGCGCTCGGCCGGCAGGTACCCGTCGGCGCTGACCGCCACCGTGTGTTCGCCGGGCTCGACGTCGATCGACGTGTAGCGCTCGACCGCCTTGCCGTCGATCGTGATCAGCGCGTTCTCGATCGGCACCGAGACATAGATCGATGGCGTGGCCTTGGCGACCACGACGACCTTCTCACCCGATTCCTCGAGCCTGCCGAGCACGTCGCGCAGGCGCTCGAGGTGAGCGAGCGCATCCTTGCGCTTGGCACCGTTCGGCGCGCCGGCGATGTACGCCTCGAACAGCTCGATCGCGCGCTTGACGTGGATCGGATCGCGATCGGCCTGGTACCGGAGGCGATGGGCCTGCGCCGCCGAGAACGCGATCTCGGGTGCCTTGAACAGCTCGTACGCACGATCGAAGTTGGAGGCCGCGGCGTCGAACTTCCCGGCCTTGTACGCGTCCGCGCCGATCCGGAACAGCTGCTCCGCGGCGACCTTGTCATCTGCCTGCACCGGCGAGCTCCACAGCGCGACGACGATCACGACGACACTCGATCGATTCATCCAGCCCTCACTTCGGAAAGTTTTCGATGTCGTCCGTGGGCTCGGCGCTGCCGCTGCCCCTGGCATTGCTGCCCCTCGAAGGCGGCCGGCCACGGGCCTTGAGCTTCGCCGGATGGTGCTGGTCGCGATCGGGGGTGATCGACAGCGACAGCGGCGCGTAGCCGTCGGCGCTCAGCACGAGCATGACCTCTTGCGGCCCGCGCGGGACCACGACGCGCGGCGCGGTCCCGAACAGCTGACCGCCGACGCGGACCTCGGTGTTCGGCGGTGCGCCGTCGAGCGTGATCGTGACATTCGCGGACAGTGCCGGGGCATCGATCGCGACGACCGTCTCGCCTGCCTCGACCGCCACCACTGCCGTCGCCGCGTCGAGCCCCGGCGGTACGGTCAGCGGTGCGCTACCGGAGCCGGCCGCGCGATCCTCGCCTGACCGGCGCGTGACGAGCACGGTGGTCACGACCGCGGCGGCGATCAGCAGCACGCCCGCGATCGCGAGCACGAGGCGGCGCGACGCAGCCGGCGCAGGTGCTCCGATCTGCGACGAGGTGGCCGGCATCCCGGGCCTGCTGGTCGTCGCCGTCGGGAAGCGCCGGAGCCCGGTGGGAGTCCTGGCCGAAGCGAGCTGATCGGTCGACGACGACTGCACGCCGGCCACGGCCTCGAGCACGCGCACCGCGGTCATCAGATCGGGCGGCCGCTCGGCCGGCGTCTTGCGCATCAGCCACGCGAGCGTGTGGTCGACATCCTCGGCGAGCTCCGGGACGTACTGCGATGCGGGCGGCGGATCGTCGTTGACCTGACGCATGAGGATCGTCATGTAGTCGTCGCCGTCGAGCGGATATTTGCCGGTCAGCATCAAGTATGCGAGCACGCCGAACGCGTAGTGATCCGTGCGGTGATCGACGTCGCGGCCCTTGGTCTGCTCCGGCGACATGTAATACGGCGTTCCCATCGGGGAGCCGGTGCGGGTCTTGTGCGTGATGCCGTCGTCGGGCCCCATGAGCTTCGCGATCCCGAAGTCGAGCAGCTTGGGGAACACGCTGCCGTCGGCATCGGTCCCGAGGAAGACGTTCTCGGCCTTGAGATCGCGATGTGCGATGCCCTTGCCGTGCGCCGTATCGAGCGCGCGTGCGATCGCACGCAGGATCGGGATCGCCTCCACGAGCGTCAACCGGGAACGATCGATGCGGCGATCGAGCGTCTCGCCGTCCATGTACTCCATCACGTAGTAGTGGCGGCCGTCCGCGAGCTGGCCGAACGAGAAGATGTCGATGATGTTGCGGTGACGGATCTGGTTGACGGCACGCGCCTCGGCCACGAACCTCGACACCATCTCGGGATCGACGGAGAACCGCTGCGAGAGCACCTTGATCGCCACCACCTTGCCGATCAGCGGATGCGCCGCCTTGAACACCGCGCCGAACCCGCCCTGCCCGAGCTTGCCCTCGACGCGGTACTCGCCGACCGTGGTCCCGACCTCGAGATCAGGATCGATCGACGATCCGCTCGGGATCGTCTGTGTCACACCCTTCGGATCCATCCCTGAATGTGAAGTGTACCCTCGCGCGACGCCGCGATCGATCGCGTGCCGCGTGATCTAGGACCCAGGTGCCGGAACCTCGAGGTACCAGCTAGAAGCGGCCGGTCGCGCTTACCCCGGCGATACCCGGCGCAGCAACCGGTGCGAGCTTGATCGATTCACTCGACGGTGAGTCGAAGAAGTACAGCGCGAAGCCGACCGCGCCCGCGACGATCGCGCTGCCGCCGAGGATGAGCGCGGTGGTCTTGTAGTCGTCGCGGCGCCGGACCTCGCTGTCGAACGCATCGCCGGTGCTCGGCGGAGCGTTGCCCAGGGCGATCTCGGCACGCAGGTCGGTCGCGCGACCATCGGCGACGACGGCCAGGATCCCGGCGGTGGTGGCTCCGATCGCGAGCACGCCGGCACCGCCGAGGACCCAGGGCACCGCACGGCGGCGGCCGGTCTGCTCGAGCGGCGCCGCCACGACGAGCTCCTGCCCGCGCACGACCTCGAGCTCGCGGCCGAATGGCCGGCGCCCCGAGTGCACGATCGTCAGCACGTGCTTGCCGGCGGCGAGCTCGAGCAAGGAGGACGTGCTGGTGCGGCCATCGACGACGATCCGCGCACCCGACTCGGTCTTCACGGTGACCTTGGCCGGCTTCGGCTTGAGCTCGACCTCGACGAGCGACGTCGCGCCTTGCAGCGCGCGCTGCTTCTTCTCGACGGAGAAGTAGCCATCGGCGGTCACCGTGATCGCGTGATCTCCGGGCTGGACATCGAGCAGCGCGAACGGCTCGACGGGCTTGCCGTCGAGCATGGCCGTCACTCCCTCGAGCGCGTCGCCGGTGCCCTCGCCGATCTCGCGCAGCGCACCGGCCTCGGCTGCAGCCTGGTCGGCGATCGTCACGTTGACGCCGAGCCGCGTCCGCTCGACGGCGGCGACCCTCGTCTTGGCACCGCGTGCCTCGAGCTTCTCGAGCTCGCGCTCCATCTCGCCGAGGCTGTCACCGGCGTCACCGATCCGGCCGCCCGACTTCACCTTGTCGAGATAGACCCGATACAGCTCGACCGAGCGGCGCACGAACTGCGGCTGCGGATCGCTGCGATACAGCCGGCGGTAGGCCTGCGCCGCCGAGAACGCGATCTCCGGCACCGGCATCGCCTTGTAGGCCTCGTCGAAGTTCGCGACCGCGGCCGCGAAGTTCTGGGCCGCGTAGGCCTTCGCACCGGCGCGGAAGTAGCGCTCGGCGGTGGCCTTGTCATCGGCGTGCGCGGTGGCGACGAGCAGGGCGATCACGACGAGGAACCTCATGGCGCTCCTCCGGCCGCGGTCTCTCGTTGATCGTCGGCCGCCGATCGACAGCGCTCGAGCTCGCGCGAGCTGCACTGCGCGAACACGACGAGCGACTGCGAGCCGCCCGTCCCTTGCACCACGGCGACATCGTCGACGCCGTCGCCCGTGAGATCGTCGACGCGGATCGAGCGCATGCCGGGCGCGTGCGCCAGCGGTGTCGCGACGACGGTGCCGCCCTCGTAGGCCACGCGGTAGAGGCCCGTCGACGCCCCCTCATGACACAGGACCACCAGGTCGCTCGCGACGGTGGAGGTCGTCGTCGGATCGCGGCGGGTGAGGCGGCCCGGCGCGGCATCGACACACGTCGTCACCGCGGGGAACTCCTCCGCGATCACCGTGGCCAGGTCGTCGCAGCGCTGGGGCACACCGCCGGTCATCTGACAGACGCGGACGCTACCCACCGGCTCGCCGTTGCGGGACGCGAACGACGCGACGAGCTCGAGGTCCGCATCGCCGTCGACGTCGGCGGCGTACAGCGAACGCACGACCGCGCCGGCCGGCAGGCTCTGCGTCAGCACCGGGATGTCGGTCTTGACGATCGCGGACGGCGAGGTCCACGGATCGAGCAGGGCCGCGCGCGTCGGATCCTGGCGATCGATCGCGATCACGAAGTCGCGACCCGGCGCGATCGGCCACGCGAGGTACTCGGCATCTCCGACGCACACGCCGGTACCGTCGCAAGCGGCGAGCCCGGTCGCGGCGATCCCGTTGTTCGGCGTGGGGTCGAGTCCGGACTCCGTTCCGGGGACGCGCCACGCACGCATCCCGAGCGGCTTGCCCACCACCGGGGTCGCGAACGCGAGCAGGTCGCGGTGATCGGAGGCCGATTCGGTGAACTCGCCGATCACCGCGCCGCGCAGGACCGTGTCCTCGCGTGGGCTGTTCCCGGCTCCATCGTTCTCGCTGCGCGGGTCGAAGAACGACAGCATCGTGCGCTGCGGGCTGCCGTGCAGCAACGAGACCGTCGGCAGCCCGCCGTTCGCATCGACATGGATGACGAACAGATCCTCGGCGATCCCGAGGGTGTCGACGGAGTCCGGAAACTGAAACGGCGTGACCGAGGTGACGCCGGAGAACGCGGCCACCTGAACGGGGTCGAGCGGACGATCGCTCGTGCCGTACGCGATCATCATGTTCTGGTGATCGGTACTGATCTCGGTGTACGCGATGTCGTTGACCCCGTTGCCGTCGAAGTCGCCGATCGTGAGCGACGTGACCTCGCTCGCGGTGTCGACCCGGAGCAGCTGCAACCCGAGCGGAAACCGATACAGCACGTCGAGATCGTCCTGGTCGGCGGTGGCGAGCACCGCATCGATATCGCCGTCGCGATCGAGATCGCCGGTCGCGACGTAGGCGAGCTCGCGCGACGACGAGCTATAGAACTCGCCGAACGCGTTGAACGCGGGCGCGAGGCCGTACAGGCCGCTCGACATGGCGAGCGCGTCGGAGCCGAACGGAGGGAGCGCCGGTACGATCGGAACGCGACCGATCGCGACCGCCGAGCTCGGCGAATTCGGGATCGGTGGCAGCACCACGCCATCGACCCCTCCAACCTTGAGCGTGCAGTGGCCGCCCGCGAGCTCGCCATCCCAGTGGCGCAAGCCGGCCGCTCCACCGTCGGAGTTGACGAGCGACGGGCACGGGTCCGCATCGCTATCGAGGTCGGCGAGCACGGGGCGAGTGGCCATCCCGTTCGCGGCGATCGGGGTGATGTCCGCGAACGTGTAGCCCGCGAGCTGACTGCCGTGGATCGATGTCGCGCACGGTTCGCCCGCATCGGTCAGGAACGACACCACGAAGTCGGCGGTCAGCGCGCCGACCGGGCTCGCACGGTAGATGTCGATGGTCGGCCTCTTGATCCGCGACGGATCGAGGACGCCGAGGCGAGCCAGACACGGGGTCGTGAAGTACGAGTTGCCCGGCGGGAACAGGTCGACCACGACGAGCAGCACCGTCCCGCCATCCTCGACGAACGCTCCGAGCTGGAACTGACCCACCGAGAACAACGTCGTCAGGTTCAGCGGCATGCCGTTATCGCCGAAGATCGGCGACTCGATCGCGACCGGCGCCAGCGTCCCGAACTTCGACGTGTACGAGACGATGCCGTCGAGCGTCGCGAGCGTGACATCGATCGAGCCGTCGCCATCGAGATCGCCGAATGCATGCGGGCCCGATTGAGCCGGTGTGACGAACGAGCTCGTCGACGCCAGCGACCCGGCCGCGTCGCCGTGACGCACGACGATCGAGGTCTTCGAGACGCCGAGCACGTCGCCGGTGCCATCGCGATCGATGTCGGTGATGCGCAGGTCGTCGGCCTGAAACGTCACCGGCACGCTCGGCTGCCCGAGCAGGCCGCCGGGTGCGTGACAGAATCCGTCGACGCCGCACGTGTAGTCCTCGGTCGGGCAGTCCACCGCGCTTCCGCACGAGACCGCACAGCGCACGCAGTTCGCGGCCTCGCCATCGCAGTCTTCGCCCGGCTCGAGCAGGCCATTGCCGCACACTCCCCGGGAGACGTCGGCGAAGTCGGTGCACGCAGACACGAGGAGCACGACGAGTAAGGGAAGCTTCATGGGTTGGGTCTCTTCTTGTCGAAGATGTCGATGATGTCGTCCTTCGTCGGCTTCTTCGGCGGCGTGCCCGAAGCCTTCTTCTTGAGCGTGACGGCGAGCGGCTGGTCGCGATCCGGCGTCACGGTGCGCGAGGCGGGGAGATAGCCGTCGATCTTGAACGTCAGCACCATCGGCACCGAGTCGCGCGGCAGCTGCACCGGCCCCGGCGCGGCGCCCGCGGTCATGCCACCGACGATCACCTCGGTACCATCGGGTACGCCGGTGACGGTGATGATCACGGTCTGCGCCTCGATCGGCGGCGCGGGCTTCGGCCGGTCGGGCACCACCGGCGCGTGGACCGGTGCGACCGGAAGTGGCGGTGGCGCCTTCGCGTCGTCGGCCCATGGCTTCAGCACGAGCACGCTCACGACCGCGCTCACGACGAACGCACCGCCGACGATCGCGAACAACCCCTTGCGCGAGCGCCGCGCGCGCGGCTCGAGCACGGCCTGTTCACCGCTCGGCGTGCGCTGCGGCGGCGGTGACGACGGCGTGCGCTGCGGCGGCGACGACGGCGTGCGCGGCATGCCACTCCGCGCGGACGCCACATTCGGCGGCCGCGTGTCGACGCGCCCGACCGGTCCCGTCTGGACGTCCCAGGCCGCGGTGCCGATCGAGATCCCCGCTTGCTCGGCCGCGCTCTCGAGCGCGTTCACCGCGTCACGCGCGTTTGCAGGACGGTCCGCCGGATCTTTTGCCATCAGCCACGCGAGCGCGTCGTCGACGCCCGCGGGGAGCTCGGGCGCGACAGTCGAGGCCGGCGCCGGGTCCTCGGTGAGCTGCCGCATCAGGATCGCGAGGTAGTCGTCGGCGTCGATCGGGTACACCCCCGTCAACATCAGATAGGCGAGCACGCCGAGCGCGTAGAGATCGGTGCGGTGATCGACATCGCGCCCCCGGCACTGCTCGGGCGACATGTAGTACGGCGTGCCGACCGGCGTGCCCGTGCGCGTCTTGTGCTTGAGCCCGTCCTCGGGCGCCATCAGCTTCGCGATCCCGAAGTCGAGCAGCTTCGAGAATACGCCGCCGTCCAAATCCGCCGCGAGGAACACGTTCTCGGCCTTCAGATCGCGATGCGCGATCCCCTTGGCATGCGCGGCATCGAGGGCGCGTCCGATCCCCCGCAAGATCGGCAACGCCTCGACGAGCGACAGCTTGCCGTCGCGCGCGATCCGCGCGTCGAGGGTCTCGCCGTCGAGATACTCCATCACGTAGTAATGGCGGCCGTCCTCGAGCTGACCGAACGAGAAGATATCGATGATGTGGCGGTGCCGGATCTGGTTGACCGCGCGGGCCTCGGCGATGAACCGCGAGACCATCTCGGGATCGACGGAGAACTTGCGTGCGAGCACCTTGATCGCGACGACCTTGCCGATCAGCGGGTGCGCCGCCCGGAACACGATCCCGAAGGCCCCCTGCCCCAGCTTGCCATCGACCACGTACTCCCCGACCTGTTGCCCGACCTCGAGCTCGGGGTCGACAAGGTACTCATCGGGAAGCTGGGACGTAGGTTCCGACATCGGCGGTGTGTCGATTGTCCACGATTGCAAGAGCGTCGCCGCGCCGGCTGTAGAGCAACTCCACGACCCAGACGCGTTCTCCCTCATGTTGGTTAATCAACGTGTCCCAGCCGTCACGCCTGTGACTCCCACGTGTAGGTGACCTGTCACCCGCTCGGGAATCCGCGTGTAATGTTGGCTACTTCACCGCTCGATCACGACCGTCGACCGATCGAGTCGCCCGCGCCACGGCCGATGGTGAGCCCGGCACCGGTCTTCGATCGTTTGTTTGAATGGCTTGTCCGGAGGAACGCCAGCGTCGCCACGAACCGCCCGCAAGAACGCCATCAGAGATCTTTCTCGGGTGGCGTTCCTGATGGCGTCGTGTGGCGACCCTGGCGACAAGATCCGACGGGACACACGTGTTCTTGAACGTTTGTCCAACACAGTGCCGGGGCCGAAGCGACCAACGCAGCGGGCTGCAACGCGAAACGGCCGGGTTGCCCCGGCCGTCTCTGAGAACCGCGACCAGGTCGCGGCGATGACTGCTACTCGACCGACGCGCTCGCCGAGTCGTCGTCCTGCTCGTGGATGTACCCACCTTCGTCCTCGGCCTGGACATCGACCGTGAGGCGCTTGTACGCGCCGAGGCCAGTACCCGCCGGGATCAGGCGACCCATGATGACGTTCTCCTTGAGGCCGCGGAGGTAGTCGACGCGTCCGTTGATCGACGCCTCGGTCAGCACCTTCGTGGTCTCCTGGAACGACGACGCCGAGATGAACGACTCGGTCGACAGCGACGCCTTCGTGATGCCGAGCAAGAGCGCGTCGCCCTTCGCAGGCTGGCCACCGGCGACGATCACGCGCTCGTTCTCCTCCTCGAAGATGTGCTTCTCGACGTGCTCCTCGATGAGGAAGTTCGTGTCGCCCGGATCGGACACGCTCACGCGGCGCAGCATCTGACGAACGATCGCCTCGATGTGCTTGTCGTTGATGCGCACGCCCTGGAGTCGATAGACCTCCTGGATCTCGTCGACCAGATACTTCGCCAGCGCGCGCTCGCCGAGCACCTTGAGGATGTCGTGCGGGTTGGCCGGACCATCCATCAGCGCCTCGCCGGCGCGGACGCGATCGCCCTCGCGGACCGAGAGGTGCTTGCCCTTCGGGATCAAGTACTCGCTCGGATCGCCGACCTCGGGCACCACGAGCACCTTGCGCTTGCCCTTGGTGTCCTTGCCGAAGTGCACGGTGCCGTCGATCTCGCAGATGACCGCGTGGTCCTTCGGCTTGCGCGCCTCGAACAGCTCGGCCACACGCGGCAGACCGCCGGTGATGTCCTTCGTCTTGGTCGTCTCGCGCGACACCTTCGCGATCACGTCGCCGGCCTCGATGAGGTCGCCGTCGTTCACGTAGATGTTCGAGCCGACCGGCAGGAAGTACCGCGCCTCGGAGTCGCCGCCCGGGAGCTTGACGGTGTTGCCGTCCGGATCCTTGAGCGTGATCCGCGGACGGCTGTCCGCGTCCTTGGACTCGATGATCGTCTTGCGCGACAGACCGGTGACCTCGTCGAGCGCGTCCTGCATCGTGACGCCGTCGATGATGTCGCCGTACTTCACGTAGCCCGAGACCTCGGTCACGATCGGCATCGCGAATGGATCCCATTCGGCCATCACCTGGCTCGCCTTGACGCGAGTGCCGTCCTGGACCATGAGGCGCGCGCCGTACTGCAGGCCATAGCGCTCGCGCTCGCGGCCGATGTCGTCGACCAGGACGAGCTCGCCCTGGCGATTCATGACGACCCAGTGATCCTTCTTCTTCACCACCTGGACATTGTTGAGCTTGACCGTGCCCTCGTTGCGGGCTTCGAGCGAGCTCTGCTCGGTGCGGATCTGACCGACGCCACCGATGTGGAACGTCCGCATCGTGAGCTGCGTACCCGGCTCGCCGATCGACTGCGCCGCGATGACGCCGACGGCCTCGCCGATGTTGACCATGTGGCCACGGGCCAGGTCACGGCCGTAGCACAACGAACAGATGCCACGCCGCGTCTCGCACGCGAGCACCGAGCGGATCTTCACCCGATCGATGCCGGCGTTGTCGATGATCTTGACGTGGTCCTCGGTGATCTCGGCGTTCGCCGGGCACAGGACTTCGCCGGTGTACGGATCGACGACATCCTCGAGCACGACGCGACCGAGGATCCGGTCGCCGAGGCGCTCGATGATCTCGCCGCCTTCGATGAGCGGCATCATCTCCATGCCCTGGCGGGTACCGCAGTCGAACTCGGAGATGATCGTGTCCTGGGAGACGTCGACGAGCCGGCGCGTGAGGTAGCCCGAGTTGGCGGTCTTGAGCGCCGTGTCGGCGAGGCCCTTGCGAGCGCCGTGCGTCGAGATGAAGTACTGGTGGACCGACAGACCCTCACGGAAGTTCGTGGTGATCGGCGTCTCGATGATCTCGCCCGACGGCTTGGCCATCAGGCCACGCATGCCGGCGAGCTGCCGCATCTGCTGCTGCGAGCCGCGGGCGCCCGAGTCGGCCATGATGAAGATCGAGTTGAACGACGGCGCCTTCTTGACCGTGTTCGAATCCGGATCCTTGAACTCCTCGGTGGAGATCTCCTTCATCATGTCCTTGGCGATGGCCTCTGCGACCTGCGCCCAGATGTCGACGACCTTGTTGTAGCGCTCGCCATCGGTGATGAGGCCCTCGGTGTACTGCTCCTCGATCTCGGCGACTTCCTTCTTCGCCTCCTCGAGCAGCACTTCCTTCGACGGCGGGATGACCATGTCGTCGAGGCAGATCGAGATGCCTGCCTTCGTCGCGTAGGTGTACCCGGTGGTCCGCAGCGCGTCGGCGAGTAGCACCGTCGCCTTCTGGCCGGCGATGCGATAGACGAGATCGATCAGCTCGGCGAGCTGCTTCTTGCCCATCACCTTGTTGATCGCGTCGAACCCGATCTCCTTCGGGCAGATGTCGTGGAGCAGCGCGCGGCCGACGGTGGTCGACACGAGATGCAACCCCGTGCCGTCGTCCTTCTTCATGCGGAGCTTGATCGCCGCCTGGAGGTGGACCTCGCCGTGGTCGTACGCCATGCGCACTTCCGCCGTGGTTCCGAACACGCCGCGCGTCGGATGACCCTTCTTGCCCTCTCGGTACTCGCCCTTCGCGTACGGACGCTCGCGGGTGAGGTTGTAGAGCCCGAGCACGATGTCCTGCGACGGCACGATGATCGGCTTGCCGTTCGCGGGCGACAGGATGTTGTTCGTGCTCATCATGAGCACGCGCGCTTCCATCTGCGCCTCGATCGAGAGCGGCACGTGAACGGCCATCTGATCGCCGTCGAAGTCGGCGTTGAACGCCGCGCACACGAGCGGGTGCAGCTGGATCGCCTTGCCCTCGGTGAGCACCGGCTCGAATGCCTGGATGCCGAGGCGGTGAAGCGTCGGTGCGCGGTTCAGGAGCACCGGGTGCTCCTTGATCACCTCTTCGAGGATGTCCCAGACCTCGGGACGCTCCTTCTCGACGAGCTTCTTCGCGCTCTTGATCGTGGTGACGAGGTGCCGCTCTTCGAGCTTGTTGTAGATGAACGGCGTGAACAGCTCGAGCGCCATCTTCTTCGGCAGCCCGCACTGGTGCAGCTTGAGCTCGGGACCGATCACGATCACCGAACGCCCCGAGTAGTCGACGCGCTTGCCGAGCAAGTTCTGCCGGAACCGGCCCTGCTTGCCCTTGAGCATGTCGGAGAGCGACTTCAGCGGGCGCTTGTTCGGGCCCGTGATCGTCTTGCCGCGGCGGCCGTTGTCGAACAACGCGTCGACGGCCTCCTGCAGCATGCGCTTCTCGTTGCGGATGATGATCTCTGGAGCGTTGAGCTCCTGGAGGCGCCGCAGACGGTTGTTGCGGTTGATGACGCGGCGGTACAGGTCGTTGAGATCCGACGTCGCGAACCGGCCACCGTCGAGCGGGACGAGCGGGCGCAGGTCCGGCGGGATGACCGGGATGATCGTGAGCATCATCCACTCGGGCTTGTTGCCGCTCTCGCGGAATGCCTCGACGACCTTGAGGCGCTTCGCGATCTTCTTGCGCTTCGCCTCGGAGGTGATCTCGCGCATCTCGGTGCGAAGCACTTCGGCGAGCTCGACGATGTTCAGATCCTTGAGTAGCTGAAGGATCGCCTCGGCGCCCATGCCGGCGTCGAACGCGTCGAAGCCCATCTCGTCGAGCAGCTTGCCGTAGCGCTCCTCGGTGAGGAGCTCGGCGGGCGACAGGCCCGACTGCTTCGCGTTCGTGACGATGTACGCCTCGCAGTAGAGGACCTTCTCGAGATCCTTGAGCGGGATGTCGAGCAGGTTACCGATGCGCGATGGCAGGCTCTTCAAGAACCAGATGTGCGCGACGGGAGTCGCCAGCGAGATGTGGCCCATGCGCTCGCGACGCACCTTGGCCTGGATGACCTCGACCCCGCACTTCTCGCAGACGACGCCGCGGTGCTTCATGCGCTTGTACTTGCCGCAGTTGCACTCGTAGTCCTTGACCGGCCCGAAGATCTTCGCGCAGAAGAGCCCGTCGCGCTCTGGCTTGAACGTCCGGTAGTTGATCGTCTCCGGCTTCTTCACCTCGCCATGGCTCCACTCGCGGATCTTCTCCGGCGAGGCGAGCATGATGCGAATGGCGCTGAACGAACGCGGATCCTTCGGCTTCTCGAAGAAGTTGAAGATGTCCTTCACGGTGGTCTCCTGGGGCGACT
>Ga0299915_10000845_pt1 | contig 22718 bp, 21 predicted proteins | sample RVTome_13_FD_200263 | JGI IMG/M metagenome (GOLD analysis project Ga0299915, IMG submission 200263) | Soil microbial communities from uranium-contaminated site in the Upper Colorado River Basin, Wyoming, United States - RVT92D227 (version 2) ... | reverse complement strand
TTTCCCTCACGGTACTGGTTCACTATCGGTCGTTAGCAGTATTTAGCCTTGGAGTGTGGTCACCCCAGATTCCCACGGGATTTCTCGTGTCCCGTGGTACTTAAGAACACAAGCAGAGACTTCAATCTTTCGTCTACGGGACTATCACCCTCTTTGGTGGCTCTTTCCAGAGACCTTTGACTAGACGGAAATTTTTTTACTCTGTTACAGCTCTTGGGGTCTGTATCTTGCGTCTTACAACACTCTAATGACATAGGGCCCAAGCCCACTAAGTCACTAGAGTTTAGGCTCTTCCCATTTCGTTCGCCACTACTACGGGAATCTCGTTAGATTTCTCTTCCTCAGGTTACTAAGATGTTTCAGTTCTCCTGGTACCCTCTCGCTTTCGCGAGAGCCTGGTTTTACCCAGGCAGGTTGTCCCATTAGGGTATCCCCGGCTAGGTTTGCTAGACAACTCACCGGGGCTTATCGCAGTCTTGCCACGCCCGTCTTCGGCTGCTAACGCCAAGGCATCCACCCTGTGCCCTTTTCTCTTCGACCTACATCAGGCTGAACACAAAACTCTATTCACTTGTTAAAGTACAAAGCAGCTTGGCGTACACCAAGCTGCTTCAGTATACAGCTACTTAGACCTTCGGTCAATCAAGTATGAAGGTGTACACCAATCATGCAAAGAAGTAGTATAGACCTTATTTCAAATTTTGTCAAATCAAATTCCAATCGAAAAAAGGTCCCCTCCTTTGATGATTGCCGCCACTAAAATTAATAAGAATACTGCATATAGCAAATCAAACCAGACGGCGTTCAGTATTCCCGCCAGTTTTATCAGACCGATAACCGGGAAGCCGAACAGCGCTAAGGGACTGCGCCACCAGTTTCTTTTTGAATATTGCCATAGATTGTCGGCATCCTGGCTGCTGGGAAAAGAATGCATGGCTATGGATATGCCCAGCCAGCAGAGCAGGTAGGTGATTAAGCCGGTAGGAATGATAACAGCGATGACAAATAAGATTACAGCAATAACCGTATTGACCAGGAAGGGGGCGGTGGCTATGAGAAAGGCTTTACCGTAGCTTTCTACCGTACCATGAATGACATATCCCGCGGGGTTGCCCAGCCTGAAATAGCATGTTTTGTAAACGGGCACCCCGGTACGGTCGCAGAAAAATTTATGCGCCCACTCGTGAAGTATGACGCCCGGGAAGGTGATAAGAGCTATCAGCGAGCTAAACATAACCGCGGCTATTATTTATTCCCACTCTATTGTGGATGGCGGCTTGCTGGTAACGTCATAGACCACGCGGTTGACGCCGACTACTTCGTTGACGATACGGTTGGAGATGCGAGCCAGAAGGTCGTGGGGGAGACGAGCCCAATCAGCAGTCATAGCGTCCTGGCTGGTAACGGCGCGTATTGCTACCAGATAGCCGTAAGTCCGGTAATCTCCCATGACTCCGACACTTCTGACATCGGTGAGGACGGCAAAGCTTTGCCATAGCTGACGATAAAGGTTTGCCTTTTTAATCTCGTTCATCACTATCCAGTCGGCAGACCGGAGTATCTCCAAACGCTCCTTGGTCACTTCCCCGATGATGCGGATGGCGAGCCCCGGGCCCGGGAAAGGCTGGCGCCATATCATGTCCTCGGGTAAACCCAGAGCCAGACCTACCTCACGGACTTCGTCTTTAAACAGGTAGCGCAAGGGCTCAATCAGGGTAAGCGACATCTTGGCAGGCAAGCCGCCGACATTGTGATGGGTTTTTATCCTGGCGGCGGCTTTGGTTTCTTTGGAAGTACTTTCGATGACGTCAGGATACAGAGTGCCCTGAGCCAGAAAATCTACCTTGCCTAGCTTGCCGGCTTTGTATTCGAATACCTTGATGAATTCTTCGCCGATACGGCGCCGCTTTAACTCCGGGTCGGTGACTCCTTTGAGCCGCTTGAGAAACCTGTTGGAAGCGTCCACATAGACCACATTCATTTTCAGGTTGTTCCGAAAAGTGTTGAGTGCACGTTCAGCCTCTTCACGGCGCAGCAGCCCGTTATTGACGAAAATACAGGTCAATTGATTGCCCACAGCCTGGTGAATAAGCGTAGCTGTGACTGCCGAATCAACGCCGCCGGAAAGAGCGCAGATGACTTTGCCGTCTTTTACCTGTTGTCTGATAGCGCTTATGCTCTCATTGATGAAGTTGCTCGGCGTCCAGGTGCCGTGACATCCGCATACCTTATAGAGGAAGTTTTGAATTATGGTCTTTCCGTTCGGAGTGTGTACCACTTCAGGGTGGAACTGCAGCCCGAAGATGTTGGCACCATTGCCTATAACTGCGGTAGGAGAGTTCTCAGTGTAAGCCAGAGATTTGAAGCCGGGAGGCATTTCTGCTATCTGGTCGCCATGGCTCATCCAGACCGGCATAGAAGCGGGCAGACCGGCGAACAGCGGTGACTTTTTATCGCTTATCTTTAAGAGAGCCTGACCGTATTCATGTTTGTCTGCCGGAGCTACCTTGCCCCCCAGTTGATGGGCAATAGCTTGCATTCCGTAACAAATGCCCAGAACAGGCAAGTGGCTGGCGTAAAGCTGGGGTGGAGCTAAAGGTGCTTTCGGCTGGTACACACTGGCTGGTCCTCCCGAGAGGATGAAACCTTTAGGTTGAAAGGAAGCAATTTTCTCCCACGGCTCATCGCACGGAATCAGCTCGCAATAGACATGGCATTCCCTGACCCGCCGGGCAATCAGATGACTATATTGAGAGCCGAAATCGATGACGGCTATAGCTTCACGGGCAGCGGGCGATATAGTCTCTACCTTGGAGATAAGCTGCTCGCCCTGGAGCTCTCTGGCGATTTCAAGGTAAGTAGAAACCTCGATATCATCGCTGGTGGCTACACGGTGGCTTTTTCTCTTTTTGTCCATCGCCCTGCCTGGATGGTTAAGTATATCACAGCCCGGCATGGCACGGCATACTATATTTATGTCCTCTATGGTTAGGCATCTTAATCGTAAAGGTGTTAAAATATATTTGTAGGCTGGGGTTAGCCAATGAAGAAAAACAGACGTTTTTTTACGCTTGGTAAAGCCGTATTGGCTGTGTTTCTGGCAGCCTGTTTTCTTGGGCTGATAATTTATGCCGCTGGCGGTTACAGCCGGGAGACAAATTCGTCAGGGCTTAGCCTGGAATCTATGAGTATTATTGAACAGCGAGCCTGGCAGGCAGCAGAGGAGGTGGCCGGCTCAAGCAAAAAAGCTCAAGAGCAATTCGTAACAGAAGTGCTCGACCTTTACAGCAAGGTTAAGGAAAGCGATCTGGTTATTTTCTGTAACTCAGGCGGCTGGGGTACCAAGCCGTTGTCATCTGATTATCAGGGTCAAAGTTGGCTGACAGGTATGATGGAAAAGCTAACACAACTGGGATACGAACCTTGCGTTATCGATGATATTCGCACCGGAAATAGTCTGTCTGAGCATCTCTTTGAGTTCAAAGAGGATTTGACTCATTATCCATCGAAGGCTAAGGTGCTGGCTGCCAAGATAGATTTCCTGACCCAAAATACTACCGAACTGAAAGTAATAATTACCGGGCAGAGCAACGGCGCTGCTTTCACCGGTGAGGTGGCAAATCGTCTGAAGGATAACCCAAAGGTATATTCCATCCAGGTGGGCATACCTTTTTGGCATAGGGTACATGAAGTCGGTCGTTCCTTAGTTATAGACAACAGCGGTATTGGGGCCGATGCCCTTACTGAGAGAGACATAATGACAATGATCAAGAGCAACTGGGGCAAGCTGCTTATATTGAATCACGTTCCAGCTTTTACACCGGTTGACTGGTTTATAAGCCGTTCGGTTCTCATTCTGACATCGTATAACTTCGGCCTGGGACTGCACGCACCAGGACATGAATATATGTGGGAATATCCAGGCGTCGGGCCGGTAATCGAAGCTTTCCTGGTTAATAATTTTAGCATTCAATAAACCCGCTCCCACACCGGATAGTATGAAAGCAGGCAAGTGGTTAATCTGTCCACAAAAATAGCCTTACAAGTTGATAGAGCCATCGAAATACTCAGAGCCGGTGGTATCGTCGCTTTCCCCACAGACACAGTCTATGGGCTGGGAGGCGATGCCTTTAACAGTAAAGTTGCTGAGAGAATTTACAGTGCGAAGCAACGACCGCGGTCTCTGCCCCTGCCCATCTTGCTGGCAGACTTAACACAGGTGGCTGCTGTGGCTAACTCTGTGCCGGATATAGCTCGATTTCTGATGAAGCGCTTCTGGCCGGGAGGATTAACATTGGTTTTGCCGAAGGGGGTTTCAATTCCCGGAGTCATCAGTGCCGGTGGTGACAAAGTGGCAATAAGAATTCCCAACCATATAGTACCCCTGGCTCTCATTCATGGTTTAGGAGCACCTATAATCGGGACCAGCGCTAACATTAGCGACAAGCCCAGTCCGGTAACGGCTCAAGAGGTCGAGCAGCAACTAGGCAGCCAGGTTGACTTGATTATCGATATGGGTAGATGCCCCGGCGGGCTTGAGTCCACCGTAGTCGATGTTACCGGAGAGACACCGGTGATTTTACGTCAGGGCATTATACCCGAAGACGAAATTAAGAGGGCATGCCGAGAATATGCGAATTCTCATCTGTCGCCCTGAGCTGTAGCGAAGGGTCTCGAGATTCTTCGCCCCGATTGCCCCGATTGCATCGGGGGGAGCTCAGAATGACAGATAGGCTCGCCAGGCAATTTTGAAATACTCGAGGGAGGTAGCTAAAAATGCGTATTGCTATAGGTTGTGACCATCGCGGCCTGGAGCTCAAACAGGTTATCATGGGTCTTCTCACCGAACTGGGACATGATTACCATGACTTCGGCTGCTATACCAATGAACCTGTGGATTACCCCGATATCGCCAAGCAAGTAGCGGAACCGGTTGCCGCGGGAAAGTTCGACTACGGAATTCTGATTTGCAGCAGCGGCATAGGCATGAGTATAGCCGCTAACAAGATAAAGGGTATAAGGGCTGCTCTATGTTGTGATATCACCGGTGCCGAGATGGCCCGGCGGCATAACGATGCCAATATTCTGTGCCTGGGCATAAATACAGTTGCAACTCTGGATATCGTGAAAGTTTACCTCTCCTCCAAATTTGAAGGCGGCCGGCATTTACGGCGTCTGGAAAAGGTACGCAAACTGGAAGCCGCCTAGCTTGACAATAGCTAGCTGCTATGCTAGTTTACTGCAATAACCCTTAATTTCCCAGACTTAACGCTATTTTGGTTTGAAGGAGATGGTTTTTGAAGACGATGCGTAGTCAGAGCGTAAAGAAAGGCATTGAGCGGGCACCGCACCGTGCCTTGCTTCGAGCTGTGGGCGTTCGCCATGATGATTTTTCTAAGCCTTTTGTCGGTGTGGTTAACAGCTTTAATGAGATCGTGCCCGGACATATTCATCTACGAAGTATTGCCGAGGCTGTGAAGGTCGGAGTTCGCGGCGAAGGTGGCGTGCCTTTTGAGTTCAATACCATAGGCGTCTGCGACGGCATAGCCATGAATCACCCGGGGATGAAGTACAGCCTGCCCAGCCGGGAGCTGATTGCCGACTCGATAGAGATTATGGTTGAGGCTCATCAATTTGACGCGCTTGTTTTTATACCAAGCTGTGACAAAGTTGTGCCTGCGATGCTTATGGCTGCGGTGAGATTGAATATTCCGTCTATTTTTATAAGCGGTGGCCCGATGCTGGCAGGACATATGGACGTGGGTGGACAGAGCCGGATAGTGGACCTCATCTCCGTGTTTAATGCGGTGGGCAGTGTTGCCGCGGGCAAGATGACAGAAGCTGAACTTGAGGAAATTGAAATCGCCGCCTGCCCTGGCTGCGGGAGTTGCTCCGGCATGTATACCGCCAACACGATGAACTGCTTAACCGAGGCGCTGGGTATGGCCTTGCCTGGCAATGGCACCATACCGGCTGTGGACCCCAGAAGAATCGTGTTAGCCACTGAAGTGGGAATGCAGATCATGGCTATATTCGAAAAGAACCTGCTGCCCAAGGATATTATTACCAGGGATTCCATCACCAATGCTTTTGCTGTGGATATGGCACTGGGTGGCAGCACCAATTCCGTTCTGCACCTTATGGCGGTGGCACACGAAGCAGGTATCGATTTCCCACTGCCGCTGATTAATGAGATCAGCCATCGCGTTCCGCACATATGTAAGCTGAGTCCGGCCAGCGAGGTCCATATCGAGGACCTGGACCTGGCAGGAGGAATTCCTGCGGTTATGCATGAGATAGCGGGTTTCCTTAAAGGAAAGTGCCAGACGGTGACATTATCACCTCTATCAAGCACCATAAAGGCAGGTAAAGTTACAAACCGCGAGGTCATCCGGTCGGTGGCGAAGCCTTATTCAAAGACCGGCGGCATAGCGATTCTTTTCGGGAATCTGGCGCCCGAGGGTGCCGTAGTGAAAAGCGGCGCCGTTGACCCGAAGATGCTGGTTCACGAAGGACCAGCCCGCGTCTTTAATAATGAGGAGGAAGCGACCAAGGTAATAATGAAAGGCAGGATTAAGAAGGGCGACGTAATCGTCATTCGTTATGAAGGTCCTAAGGGTGGGCCTGGGATGAGAGAGATGCTGACGCCGACCTCTCTCTTGAGCGGCATGGGCTTGGATAAAGACGTGGCTTTGATAACGGATGGCAGATTTTCCGGCGGTACTAAGGGGGCTGCCATAGGACATGTAGCGCCTGAGGCAGCCAGTCGCGGGCCTATAGCTGCGGTAAAGAACGGTGACATCATAAGCATAAATATCCCAGAATGTAAGCTGGAATTGAAGGTAAGCAATGCAGAGATAAAAAAACGGCTGTCCGAACTGTCTGATTTCAAACCAAAGATAAAGACCGGTTATCTAAAAAGGTACATTGAGCAAGTTGACTCAGCCAGCAGGGGAGCCGTATTTGCCACATAGGAGAATATCAATGAAAAAGACTGGTGCCCAGATTCTATGCGAGAGTCTAATCAAGGAGGGAGTTGAAGTTATTTTTGGCTTCCCGGGCGGAGTTGTGCTGCCATTGTATGACACGTTGCCCCAATATCCGAAAATCAGGCATATTCTGGTCCGTCACGAGCAAGGTGCAGCTCATGCCGCTGATGGCTATGCCCGAGCTACGGGCAAGGCTGGAGTATGCTTAGCCACGTCAGGTCCGGGAGCCACCAATCTGGTAACCGGAATTGCTAATGCTTATCTCGATTCATCGCCTATGGTAGCTATTACCGGTCAGGTAGCCAGACCTTTCATCGGTAAGGATGCTTTCCAGGAGATAGATATCACCGGCATCACTCTTCCCATTACCAAACACAACTATCTTGTCCTTGATGCTAAAGAGCTGGCTAAGGTGGTTAAAGAATCTTTTTATATTGCCCAGAACGGCAGACCGGGTCCGGTTCTCATCGATATACCACGCGATGTTTTCCAGCAGGAAGCAGATTTTGTTTATCCCGACAAAGTCCATCTACCCGGTTTCAAGCCAACGCTCTTCGGACATTCGGCGCAGATTAAAAAAGCTGCTGAAACAATAAATGCAGCCGAGCGTCCCGTCATCATTGCTGGGCGAGGGGTGATAGTCTCTAAAGCTTTTGCTGAACTCAAAGAGCTGGCAGAGAAGGCACAGATACCGGTGATTACGACTTTGCTGGGCGTCGGCTGTTTTCCCGAAACCCATGTATTAAGCTTTGGGTGGCTAGGAATGCATGGCATGGCATATGCTAACCAGGCGGTTTACAATTCCGATGTCCTTGTGGCTATCGGGATGAGGTTTGATGACCGGGCTACCGGTGTGGTCAGCTCTTTTGCGCCACAGGCTCGCGTCGTTCACATAGATATCGACCCTGCCGAGATAGGCAAGAACGTACGGGTTGATGTGCCGATTGTCGGTGATGTTAAGAATGTCCTTGAAGCGCTGAACCAGCAAATCACACCACGTGAACATCTGGACTGGTTTAATCAGGTGGATAAATGGCGGGATGAACATCCGGCGTTGTTAATAAGGGAGAGCGAATCTCTTCTACCTCAGTACGTTGTCCGTCAGATTTATGAGGTTACTCAAGGTGATGCCATTATAGTAACAGGTGTGGGTCAAAATCAGATGTGGGCGGCTCAATTCTTCTTCTATGATAAACCGAATAGCTTAATTTCCTCAGGTGGTTTAGGCACCATGGGATTTGAGCTTCCGGGGGCTATCGGCGCCAAAGTCGGACGGCCTGATGAAACGGTTTGGTGTATTGCCGGCGACGGTGGCTTTCAGATGACCATGCAGGAATTAGCCACAATGGTACAGGAGAACCTGGCTGTCAAAATAGCTATCATCAACAATGGATTCTTAGGCATGGTAAGGCAATGGCAGCAGCTATTCTATGGGCGACGCTATGTCCACACGCCGCTTTCCGGCCCGGATTTCATTAAGATTGCCGAGGCTTACGGCATACCGGCACTGCGAGTGACAGATAAGAAACTGGTGGTTTCGGCTATAGAAAAAGCGATGGCGCATGATGGTCCGTTCTTAATCGACTTCGTTGTTGAGCCCGAGGAGAACGTTTTTCCCATAGTCCCACCGGGAGCAGCACTGGTTGAAGCCATGGAAATGCCAGCCCCGGAAAGAGTGACTCGACCAAGCAAATGAGTTTAGAAATAGAACGAGAGGAGGGCAAGGTCATTGACTACAACAAAACATACCTTGGTTGCTTTGGCTGAAGATAAACCCGGAGTGCTTAATCGGGTGTCCAGCCTTCTCCGTCGACGTAACTTTAACATCGAGAGCATCGCCGTTGGGCAAACTGAGCAGCCCAATCTGTCTCGAATGACTATCATCGTTGAAGGCGATGATGCCAAAGTGGAACAGGTCAGGAAACAGCTGGACAAGGTCGTAGATGTAGTTAAGATAGTTGATATAACCAATGATGACAAAGTGGCTCGGGAGTTGGCCCTGATCAAGGTCAAGGCGACTGCTTCTACTCGAAGCGCAATCATCCAGATTGTGGATGTTTTCAGAGCTAATATAGTGGATGTTTCCCCCGATTCACTTATGGTGGAGGTTACCGGGGATGAAGAAAAGATTAGTTCTTTATTGGAGCTTCTCCGCGGCTTTGGTATCAGGGATATAGCCAGGACCGGTCGTATAGCTTTGACTCGAGGCGGTGCCGGTCCGTTGCAGGTAGAAGAGACGAAGGCGCTAAAACAACCACCGAAAGCACTTCCACCAGAGGCCGAGAGCCCGCCTGACTGGTGACGATACTTGAATAGTTAAATATCATATAGGTGAATATAAAACTTCTCAAGGAGGAATCATGGCCAAGATTTATTACGAAAAGGATGCTAAGTTGAACTTACTCAAGGACAAGATGATCGGCATCATTGGTTTTGGCAGCCAGGGGCATGCTCACGCTCAGAACTTGAGAGATAGCGGCTGTCAGGTAATTGTTGCCGAAGCTAAAGGTACCGAGGGCTGGAAATATGCCAAACAAGCAGGCTTCAAGGTAGCCGATGCTGCCGGAGTGGCTAAAGAAGCGGACATAATAGTCATGCTTGTTCCAGATACACTGCAGTCGAAGGTTTATCGTGAATCGATTGAAAAGGAGCTATCGGCAGGCAAGATGCTGATGTTCGCCCATGGATTTAACATCCATTTCGGGCAGATTCTGCCGCCTGTCGATGTGGATGTGACTATGATTGCTCCTAAATGTCCGGGGCATATGCTGCGGCGGCTTTATACCGAGGGCTCTGGAGCACCGGCTCTTGTGGCCATCCATCAAGACGCAACGGGAAAGGCAAAGGACATTGCGCTGGCTTATGCCAGAGGTCTTGGCTGCGCTAGAGCCGGTGTGCTGGAAACCACTTTTGCCGAGGAAACCGAGACCGACCTCTTCGGCGAACAGACAGTGCTCTGTGGAGGCGTTAGTTCACTGGTCAAGGCCGGGTTTGAGACGCTAATAGAAGCTGGCTATCAGCCGGAAATCGCTTACTTCGAGTGCTTCCACGAGCTCAAACTCATCGTTGACCTTATGTATCAAGGTGGTTTGACCTATATGCGATACTCGGTAAGTGATACTGCCGAGTACGGTGATTATACACGGGGACCACGAATTATTGATGACATGGTCAAAGAGGAGATGAGGCAAATCTTGGCTGAAATCCAGAGCGGCAGCTTTGCCAGAGAGTGGATTCTGGAAAATCAGGCAGGACGTCCCGTCTACAACGCTCTAAAGCGAATGGATGCCGAACATGAGATTGAAATAGTAGGCAAGAAACTAAGAGATATGATGTCTTGGCTTAAAACTTAATTTGAAGACTGCTACATGAACAAGGTCATTATTTTCGACACCACCCTGCGCGACGGTGAACAGGCAGCCGGAGCTGGTCTGAGTATCCGTGACAAAATGGAGATTGCCAGACAGCTGGAAAAGCTCGGCATCGATGTTATCGAAGCCGGCTTTCCCATAAGCTCGCCGGGGGATTTTGAGGCAGTTCAGCTTATCGCTAAAGAAATTAAGCGTTCAACTGTCTGTGCCCTGGCGCATGCCAATGCTGAAGCCATAGACCGGGCATGGGAGGCGATAAAGAAGGCCAAACGACCTCGCATTCACGTCTTCCTTTCCGCTTCGGATATACACCTTCTACATCAGCTCAAGAAGACGCGGGAGGAAATACTGCAGACTTCCTGCGAAATGGTAGCCAGGGCTAGGAAATATACTGATGACGTGGAATTTTCACCCATGGATGCCAGCCGCACCGAACCTGCATACATTTATCAGATATTAGAGACAGTTATAAAGGCCGGCGCCACTACATTAAATATCCCGGACACAGTCGGCTATGCCATTCCGCAGGAGTTCGGTGACCTTATCGAAGGTATATTTAAGAATGTGCCCAATATCGGTAAGGCTATAGTTAGCGTCCATTGCCATAACGATTTGGGGCTGGCAGTGGCCAATAGCCTCGAAGCAATACGTAGGGGTGCCAGGCAGGTTGAGTGTACCATCAATGGCATAGGTGAACGGGCTGGCAATGCTTCTCTGGAAGAAATTGTCATGGCGCTCAAAACCAGAAATGACTTCTTCCACCTGACCACAGGCATTGACACTACCCAGATCTATAAGACAAGCCGTCTGGTTAGCGAGCTTACCGGGTTTATAGTCCAGCCCAACAAGGCTATTATCGGCGCTAACGCCTTCCGTCATCAATCAGGTATTCATCAGGACGGGGTGATTAAGAAAGCAATTACCTATGAGATTATGGACCCGAGGTCAGTGGGTATTCCATCCAGCAGTCTTGTCCTGGGCAAGTTAAGCGGTCGGCATGCCTTTAAGGAACGGCTGGCTGAACTCGGCTATATCCTGGATGATGAATCATTCAAGCATGCTTTCCAGGCTTTTAAGGAACTGGCTGATAAGAAACGAGAGATCACTGACCGTGACATCGAGTCCCTGATAGCCGAAGAATTGCGCACTGTTACCGAGGTTTATCATCTCGACCACATTGAAGTTTCCTGTGGTAACCACAACATTCCAACAGCTACAGTGAGGCTTATTGGTCCTGATGGTCAGGCTATAGCTGATGCCGACCTGGGTGCGGGGCCGGTGGATGCCATTTACAAAGCCATTAACCGGATAGTCAAGGTGCCCAACAAGCTCACTGAGTTTACCGTGAAATCGGTGACCGAGGGTATTGACGCAATCGGTGAGGTGCTCATAAGAATCGAGAGCAACGGTATAGGTTATTCCGGGCGTGGTGCCGACACAGATATACTCGTTGCCAGCGCCAAAGCCTATATGAATGCACTGAATCGGCTTCTGGCAGCCAAGAAGGCAAGAAAAGAGTGAGAGATTTCGATGAGTACAGAATTAGAGATTGTTCTGCGCCTGCTCTTGGCAACAGCTCTGGGAGCCGGTATCGGCTTTCAGCGGGAAAGAGCTAATAAGCCCGCTGGACTGCGTACCCATACTTTGATTGCTCTCGGCTCGGCTCTTTTTACAGTAGTTTCTATTTTCGGTTTCGGTGGTGGTGTAGACGCCGCAAGAGTTGCTGCTGGGGTGGTGACCGGTATCGGTTTTATAGGCGCCGGGGTTATCTTTCGTGGTATGCGCGGCGACCATGTAATGGGTCTGACAACAGCGGCAAGCATATGGGCCACAGCGTCTATAGGGTTGGCGGCTGGCGTAGGGATGTATCTAATTGCCACCGTAGTCGCCGCCATCACTGTGCTTGTGCTGATGATTCCCAGAGTAAAAGGGTGATTTGAAAGATCGAGGTTATGAATTTTGACTTTAGCTGAGAAGATTCTGGCAGCTCATTCGGGCAAAGGTAAGGTCAGCCCTGGCGAATTCATAAACGCCAGCGTTGATCTGGTTCTGGCAAATGACATCACTGCGCCTCTGGCAATAAAGGAGTTTAATCGCCTGGGGATAAACAAGGTCTATGACCCGAAAAAGATAGTGATGGTGCCCGACCATTTCTGCCCCAATAAGGACATACTTTCTGCCGAGCAGGCAAAGATAATGCGCGAGTTTGCCCACCGGTACGACTTGGTCTATTTCGAGGTCGGCAGGATGGGCATTGAGCATGTGCTTTTACCGGAGCAAGGCTTGGTCTTGCCCGGGGAGGTAGTGGTTGGAGCTGATTCTCATACCTGTACCTACGGAGCTTTGGGTGCCTTCGCCACCGGTATGGGCTCGACCGATATTGCTGTGGCTATGGCTACCGGCGAGATATGGATGAAGGTGCCACCGACCATCAAGTTTGTTTACCGGGGAAAGTTAGGAAAATGGGTTGGGGGCAAAGACCTTATCCTTTATACCATCGGCGATATCGGCGTTGACGGCGCCCTTTATTCGGTTATGGAGTTTACCGGCGAAGCGATCGACGCCCTGCCTATGGATGGACGTTTCACCATGGCTAACATGGCGATCGAGGCTGGGGCTAAAGCCGGCATCTTCAAAGTTGACAACGAGACAAAGAAATATGTCAAAGCCAGGGCAAATCGTTCCTATCAGGTTTATCAACCTGACGAAGATGCCGAATATGCCCGGACAATTGAGTACGATGTCTCTAAAATAGAGCCACAGGTAGCCATGCCTCATCTGCCTTCCAATGTGAAGCCGGTAAATAAGGTAAAGAACATAAAAATCGACCAGATAGTGATTGGCAGCTGCACCAACGGCCGTCTTGATGACTTGAGGCTGGCTGCCGGTATACTTAAAGGCAGGCAGGTCAGCTCTGAAGTGCGGTGCATCATCATTCCGGGAACTCAACAAATCTATCTCGATGCCCTGCGTGAAGGCTTGATTGAGACCTTTATCAAAGCCGGTGCTGCTGTCAGTACGCCTACCTGCGGCCCCTGTCTTGGCGGCTATATGGGAGTTCTGGCTGCCGGTGAGCGCTGCGTGTCAACGACCAACCGCAACTTTGTCGGCAGGATGGGCAGTCCCCAGTCCGAAGTCTATCTGACCAACCCGGCAGTAGCCGCCGCCAGCGCCATTATGGGTCGAATTGCCAGCCCCGAGGAAATTGTAGGTTGATGAAAAACAAAAACGACATCTATGCAGTCTTGACAGTTTTTATCCTGGCCATTCCGCTGATTGGTTTGTTTGCCTGCTTAAATGAACCGACCGAGGCACCACCGTCCGGGGGGCAGGTTATAGTAAAACAATCCGGTGGAGCTGGAATGCTTATAGCAGAATGTGCTGATAAGTCTTACATAACCCAAACAGCCGATTACATAATCGAGGGAACCGTTGAGAAGGTAGAAAGTAGATGGAACCAAGAAGAAACCGGCATCTTCACCTATACGGAGCTGGCTATCGAAAAGTATGTCAAAGGAGCTCCGTTTGCCCAGAATAATATTCAAATCGTTACTCCCGGTGGGACTGTCGGAGAAATCAGCCAGTGGGTGGAAGACCAGCCGATTTTCCACGAGGGGAAAAAGGTAAGGATATATTTCGGAGAGGTGAACGGAGAGTTCATTATAGTCTGCGGTCAGTTTGGCGTTGAAGAGCAGTAGCCGTTAGCATCGCCTGCTAGGTAAAGCATTAGACAAAAGCCCATGACAAGTGGCATAGTGCTGTATGCCGGGTCTGTCAGGTTTCGAAAGGAGTTGATGGTTTGAAATTAAAGGGCAAGGTTCACAAATACGGTGCCAACGTTGATACCGATGCCATCATACCGGCTCGCTACCTTAATCTGTGCGAACCCGGAGAGTTGGCTCCGCATTGTATGGAAGACATTGATCCAGAATTCCTGCATAAAGTCGAACCGGGGGACATGATTGTATCTGACACCAATTTCGGCTGTGGCTCTTCGCGGGAGCACGCTCCCCTGGCCATCAAAGCTGCCGGCATATCCTGTGTCATTGCCAAAAGCTTCGCCCGCATCTTCTTCCGCAATGCCATCAATATAGGACTGCCGCTTCTGGAGTGTATTGAGGCTGTTGACGGCACTGAAACCGGTGATATCCTCGAGGTCGAGTTAATTACCGGAGAGATAAGGAATATCACCCGAAATAAATCCTTCACTGCCAAAGCTTATCCTGATTTCATGATGCAGATAATAAATGCCGGCGGGCTGGTTGAGTATACTACTAAGAAAATAACCGGAGGATTATAAAGTGCAATTCAATGTCGCAGCGTTGTTAGGCGATGGTGTCGGCCCCGAGGTCGCCACTGAAGCGATAAGAGTCATGGAAGCCGTAGGCAATAAATGCGGCCATAGCTTTCAGTTTCATCATGGGCTGGTAGGCGGAGCAGCAATAGATGCCCACGGTGTTGCTCTCACTGAAGAAACCTTGAAGATGTGCCGAAGCTGTGATGCCGTGCTGCTCGGAGCTGTCGGCGGGCCGAAATGGGATGACCCGAAGGCTAAGGTACATCCGGAAGATGGGCTTCTAGCCTTACGTAAAGAGCTGGGGCTTTTTGCCAATTTACGTCCGGTGAAAGTGTTGCCTATGCTCGTAGATTCAACAACACTCAAACCCGAGGTGATAAAGGATGTAGACCTGATGGTAGTTCGCGAGCTTACCGGTGGACTTTACTTCGGCCAGCCCAAGAAACAGTGGCGCACTGCTGAAGGCAGGAAAGCTGTTGACACTATGGCATATTCGGAACAGGAGATTGAGCGTATAGTAAGGGTCGGCTTTGAAATAGCTCTGACCCGTCGCAAGAAGCTCACTTCGGTAGATAAAGCTAATGTACTTGAGTCATCTCGGCTGTGGCGACAGGTTGCCATCGAGATCGCTGCCGACTATCCTGATGTGCAACTGGAGCATATGCTGGTAGATGCCTGCTCCATGCGTCTTATCCAGCGCCCTGCTCAATTTGATGTCGTGGTTACAGAAAACACATTCGGCGATATTATCACTGACGAAGCCTCGATGCTGGCCGGCTCCATGGGAATGCTGCCCTCGGCCAGTTTAGCCGGTATTCCTAAAGGCGGCACATCCAAAGCCTTCGGCATGTACGAGCCAATCCATGGCAGTGCTCCAAGCCGAGCCGGACAAAACATAGCCAATCCGATCGCTACCATAGCAAGTGCCGCCATGATGCTCCGCTATTCTTTTAACCTCGTAGCTGAAGCTGAAGCCATCGAGAAGGCGATAATTACAGTCTTGGAAGAAGGTTATCGTACCTATGATATAATGAGCGAAGGAAAAATTAAGGTGGGGACGAGGGAGATGGGTGAACTGATTGCTGCAAGGGCAGCTAAATAAAGGGAAACGATGCCAAAAGTTAAGCTCTATGATACGACTTTACGAGATGGAGCCCAGCAGGAGGGCATTTCTTTCGCTGTGGCTGATAAGCTCAAGATTGCCCAGAAGCTGGATGAACTGGGCATCCATTTCATTGAAGGCGGTTGGCCGGGGGCTAATCCCAAGGATACTGAGTTCTTCGCTAAGGCCAAGACCCTGAAATTGAAGCACTCGGTTTTGGTTGCTTTTGGCAGCACTATACACCCCGAATCCAAGGTGAGCCAGGATGCTGGTTTGCAAGCCTTGGTGGAAGCCAAGACCAAAGTCGTCACCATCGTCGGCAAGAGCTGGGATTTACATGTGACCGAGGTTCTGGAAACCGATTTGAAAAACAACCTGCGTATCATCGCTGAATCTATAGACTTTCTTAAGTCAAAAGGTCTTACTGTATTTTTCGATGCCGAACATTTCTTCGACGGTTACAAGGCGAATCCACGATATGCACTCCAGACGGTTGAATCTGCAGCCAAAGCTGGAGCTGACTGCGTAGTCCTCTGCGATACCAATGGCGGCGCACTGCCTTCTGAAATCGCCGGCGCTATTGAGGCCGTAAAGAAGGCGGTAACTGTCCCTCTGGGTATTCATGTCCATAACGATGGTGAGCTGGCTGTAGCCAACTCACTGGCTGCGGTCCAGACTGGAGTAACCCAGGTACAGGGGACTATTAATGGCTATGGGGAACGCTGTGGTAATGCCAACCTTTGCTCGATTATACCGGCGCTAAAGCTTAAACTGGGCATAGATTGCATCACTGATGAGCAGCTAGCTAAGCTAACTGAAGTTTCCCGTTACGTAGCTGAATTAGCCAACATGGCTCCATCCAGCCATCTCCCTTACGTAGGTACGAGTGCCTTTACTCATAAGGGCGGATTACATGTATCCGGTATTATAAAAAGGGAAGACAGCTACCAGCATATCAACCCTGAGATGGTGGGCAATCGTCCTAAGGTGGTCGTATCCGAGTTATCAGGCAAGGGCAACATTATCTATAAGGCTAAGGAGCTGGGTGTAACTCTGCCGTCGAAGGGCAAACAAACACGCCAGGTATTACAGCAAATAAAGCTATTGGAAAGCCGCGGCTTTCAATATGAAGATGCAGATGCTTCCTTTGAATTACTATTGCACCGAGTTCAGCCTGACTATAAGCCTCCTTTTGAACTTATCGACTTTATGGTTGTGGTGGAAAGACATCGTCGCCCATCCAGTGAGGATGAATCAGAGCTGCTTTCCGAAGCTACTGTTAAGGTGAAAGTCGGTGACAGAATTATTCATACTGCTGCCGAGGGCAACGGTCCTGTGAATGCACTGGACCGGGCTTTGCGAAAGGCTTTAGTCGAATTCTATCCTGACTTGACTGCTATTGAGTTAGTCGACTATAAAGTGCGGATTTTAGAAGAAAGCGGCGGCACCGGCTCTCAGGTACGGGTGCTCATTGAGTCCAGCGACGGCAGGAAGCAATGGCGATCTATGGGCAGCTCGACCAATATCATCGAGGCCAGCTGGTTAGCTCTGGCGGACAGTATAGAATACTGGTTGTTGAAACGGGATAAAAACAGGCAACGCCGCTGATACGATTGCGTTACCTGTCAAAAGATCAGAGATTCCTATTCAATTAGCTGCTAGTATCAAGCACCAAGTCTTTACTACTTTTCCCTTTTGATAATTGTGGCTACTCCTTGCCCCCCACCAATACAAGCGTTTGCCAGGCCATAAGTCCCGCCTTCCATATTCAGTATTCTGGCTAATGTGCCCACCAGCCTGGCTCCGGAAGCGCCGAGTGGATGACCGATTGCCGTAGCTCCACCTTTTACGTTGACTTTCTCAGGGGCTATACCCAGCTCTTTCATGCAATAAAGGGCTACTATACAAAACGCCTCGTTTATCTCCCAGAAGTCAATATCTTTCGCCTCTAACCCGGCATGCTTTAATGCCATCTTACTGGCAGGTACCGGTCCCTTCCCCATAACCGTCGGGTCTACGCCGGCCCATCCCATAGACACTATTGTGGCTAAAGGTTTGAGATTGTACTCTTTAGCCTTCTCCTTCGACATCAACATCACAGCGCTGGCGCCGGCATTCAACGGCGAAGAGTTCCCGGCAGTTACCTGGCCATCCGGCTTAAACGCCGGTTTAAGTGCAGCCAGACCTTCCAGCGTTGTGTCCGCCCTCATACTCACGTCACAGTCGATGACCTGCTTTGTACCATCAGCCAGTGTAACTTCAACGGGCATTATCTCGCCTTTGAAATACCCCTCTGCCAGCGCTTTGGCTGCCAGTTGCTGGCTTCTGAGCGCAAATTTGTCCATATCCTCTCTGGTAAGACCAGACTCCAGAAACAACTTTTCTGCGGTGAGTCCCATATTTATGGTTGTTAGAAAGTCGTATTTCTTAAAGCGTGGGTCCGTTATTAAGGCCGGGTCTGGGCTTCGCATCATCTTACTCAAATCAATGCCAGGACCAGGCATTGGTATATGCGTCATGTGCTCGATCCCGCACGCGATGATGATATCCGAATAACCAAGCATTATCTCCATAGCACCTGTGTGTATGGCTGACATTGAAGACCCGCACTGCCTGTCGACTTGTTGGCCAGGAACCTCGAATGGCAATTCTGCTTCAAATATTACACTTCTTCCTCCGTATACCCACTGCTCACCTACCGGAAAGGCAGTGCCAACCAATAAGTCATTGATCTGCTCCGGCTTAATCTTGGTTCTCTTGATAAGCTCCTTTACCAGTGCTCCGGCAACGACATCCATTCTCAGGCTATTGAACACATCCTTCTCGGGTTCTCTCGGTCTTGACCTTGAAAACGCCGACCTCACGTAGTCAACTATGACCGCTTCTCTTGTTTGTAGCATTTTTAAACCTCCCTAACAATCACTTAATTGTAATATAACCGAATTATAAGAACAATCGATATTGCACTTAAGTAATTATACTGACTCACCTACTGGAATTATATATAATGGTTTGATTTGTTCTTCGATTTTCAGGACTTTCCTCACCTTTTCGTCCTCGAAGGCACCTACCATTACCGTAGCTAAACCCAGAGCCACAGCCTGTAGCGAGACATTCTGACCCACATGGCCGACTTCCATATGAACATATCTCTCGCCACGCCTGCCGTATCTATAGGCAGTTCTGGGATGAAGAGCACAGACCACTATACTAACCGGACAGCTGGCAATTAAGTTTTGACCCAGGGCAGCGTCAGCTAACTTCTGCCTTAAGTCGCCGCTAAGGTGCAAGCCCAGAGAATGGTTATCTACTTGATAGTGGTATATGCCGGCTGCTAAGGTTTCTATTCCATGCGCGCCGATAGCAACAAAAATTTCCAGAGGATAAGTGGCTCCGGCGCTGGGAACAGCTCTTTTTCCGCCCGTACCTGTTATGCCTTGAGCTGACCACAACAGCTGGGAGAGCTGCGCTAAAGACAATGGCTGAGCCCTGAATCTTCTAACTGACCTCCGCTTGGAAATGGTGGCTTCCACCGACATCCTTCCCTGGAGATTTGGAGATGGGAGTTTAATTGGAGTTTCTTTCGTCCTTACCATTAGCCTTTTATAACCCCCATAGGAGTTGCCATGGCGACTTTCCGGGAAATTCCGGCTTGATGAGTTACTTCGACCACCTGAGTAACATCTTTATAAGCTTGCGACGCCTCTTCTGCCAGCGAAGCCATGTTATCGGTTTTTACCGTGATGCCCCTGGCGCTCAACTCATTGGCGACGTCAACGCCTCTCAGGCTGCGCCTGGCTGCACCGCGGCTCTGCACCCTACCGGCACCATGGCAGGTAGAACCGAAAGTTTCTGCCATCGCTTTATCCGTGCCTATAGCAACATAAGAACGGCGGCCCATATCACCGGGAATAAGCACTGGCTGTCCAACTTCTTTATAGCGTTGCGGTATATCCTTGTGTCCTGCGGGAAAAGCTCTGGTAGCTCCCTTACGGTGGACACAGACTGTGAGCTTCTGGTCATCAACGGTGTGCTCCTCAATCTTGGCAATATTGTGCGCCACATCATAAACCTGCTGCATGCCCAGCTCTTCAAGACTCTTGCCGAATACTTTGACGAATGACTCCCGTACCCAGTGGGCGATGCACTGCCGGTTAGCCCAAGCATAGTTGGCGGCGCAAGCCATTGCGGCGAAATAGTTTTTCCCTTCCTCCGATTCCACCGGCGCACAAGCCAGCTGCCTATCGGGTAGATTGATGTCATATCTTCGAACTGCCTCTTCCATGATTCTCAGGTAATCATCACAGACCTGGTGACCAAGACCTCTCGAACCGGTGTGAATCAAGAGCAGCACCTGCCCCACCCGGTCAATGCCCATGGCCTTGGCTGCGACCTGGTCATAGATTTCACTCACTATCTGCACCTCAAGGAAATGGTTCCCTGAGCCCAGGGTTCCTGATTGAGGTGCGCCTCTTTTCTTAGCCCTGGCACTTACCTTATCGGGGACAGCCCCTTTCATGCGACCTGTCTCCTCGGTTACTTCCAGGTCTTCAGGTCTGCCGAAGCCCCGTCTTACTGCCCAGTGGGCGCCGTCAATCAGTACCTCATCTATCTCCTTCTCACCCACCCTTATTTTGCCTTCGGAACCAAGCCCGGAGGGAACATCATGGAATAGTGCATTGACAAGCTCTTTAATCTTAGGCTTAACTTCATCTTCGTTAAGATTAGTACGCAGCAGTCTTACACCACAGTTGATATCGTAGCCAACGCCACCTGGCGAAATTACGCCGTCACTGACCCGCATAGCTGCCACTCCGCCTATGGGGAAACCATAGCCCCAATGAATATCAGGCATCGCCATTGAGCGCTTCACTATGCCAGGAAGGAAGGCTACGTTGGCCACCTGCTCCAGAGACTGCTCTTCCATGATAGCTTCCAGCATAGCCTCATCCGCATAGACTAATCCTGGCACCCGCATTCCCGGTTTATAGCTTTTGGGAATCTCCCAGCGATAGTCGTCTATCTTATTAAGCTTTCCTTGCCATCTCGGCATACTCTTGTCCTCTAAATATCGAAGATTACCTGTACCTTGTAACTACCATCCTCTTTGCTTATCTGTAACATGTGATAGGTGGCTGCCTTAATCTCTCTCTTCAACTTGTGCTTCCTCGGTTTTATCTTTTCCCCAAAGCACTTGGCTTTGACCTTGGTGTTGGTGAGTTCTTCGATTTCAAACCTTTTGAAAATTATATGTTCTACGTCGAAGATATAAATAAGCTCATTCAACCATTCTACCAGAAGGATTTCAATGTCCTCGGCTGATAGCTCTACCTCGCGCCGGATATCCTCTTTAAAATCATCCAGGTCTGCCATCAAGTTAAAAAGTCCGAGGGCAGCATTGGCAAAGACCTGTTTGATATCGACACCGTAAGCGACAATACCAATATCTGCAGTATGGTCTATGATTTCGAAAGGCTTGTCCACTATCCTCACTACATGTCCAGGGGTTGGCTTCATTATATCATGTCTTGAATGAGCCAAGAAATTCAAAATAAGCTTGACTTACAAATATGCGGATGTTACCATGAGCCCCGCTTGGGCCGCTAGCTCAACAGGCAGAGCAGCTGACTCTTAATCAGCCGGTTACAGGTTCGAGTCCTGTGCGGCTCACATAATTCAGGAGGTCGCTATGAGCTCAATTAAGAGAGACTTCTCCATATTTAACAAGTTCGATTTCGAAAGGAAACCTGTTGCGGTCAAGTATATGCTCAAAAAACCAGATGGGATTGCGAAGTTAAATAAGCCTCTAGCTCTTTGCGAAATGCTGAGAGAAGCTCAAGCAGGAGGCCCTTTCTATGCCGAAAAAGAAGACTTCGAATGCGTTGGCCCTTTCCTGTTAGGCATGGTAGAGCCTGATGCGCTTTTCGAGAGCGGGCAAGTTGGACCCAGGCTGGGAGTCTTTGAGGAAGCTCGTGCAAATGAAAGACTTTATCAGTACATTCCGATGATGCATAAAAATACTGTAAACAGTGTCGTCTTTTCTCCGTTAGACAAACTACCATTTAATCCGGATGTATTAGTCATTAGCGCTAATTCCAGTCAGGCAGAAATAATACTGAGAGCAGCGAGCTATGTGACAGGGAAAATGTGGCATAGCAAACTAACGCCAGTTATGGGATGTGCGTGGATATTCATCTATCCATATCTAAGCGGTGAACTAAATTACCATGTCACCAATCTTGTCCATGGTATGAGAGGAAGGCATGTTCTACCTGATGGTGTGTTCGTTATATCTATCCCATTCGACTTACTTGGGAATATAACAGAAAATTTAAAACAGATTGAGTGGGTGCTTCCGGAATACATTCAAGATAGGGATACAAATGCCCGCCATTTCGACGAGCTAATTCGAGCATTAGAAAAGGAACTCTAACCACATAAAAAGAACACGAAGTAAAAGGTGCAAAGTAGAGTTTCCCCAACCACCTAATTCTGAAATGCCCCTTTAAGCAAGGAGATGAATTTCTCAGCGATTGGAGATAGAAAAGCATCTTTGCGGATAAGAACATCTGCCCCTACTCGCATATCACCAGTTACGGGAAGTATCCTCAACCGCCCCTCAGAGACTTCCTTCTCTACATTACTTATGTAATACAAACCTATGCCCCTTCCACTTTCAACCAGACTCCTACCCCATTCCACACTATTTACCTCCACTGCTACAAAGTTATCCAATCTCAGCCCTTCAGCTTCAAATTTCTTAAAAACCACTCTACGTGTAGCTGATGTCTCAGGCCCCAAGATCAGTGGATAGTCACACAGGTCACTCAATTCCATATCCTCTTTTCGAAAAATAGGGCTAGTCGGGGAAGCGACGAGTACTATTTCCCCCCCTGCTGAGATTGTTATAGACCTTAGCTTAGGAATTCCATAGTCCATGCTGACCACTACACCAAGGT
>Ga0299915_10000842_pt1 | contig 22760 bp, 14 predicted proteins | sample RVTome_13_FD_200263 | JGI IMG/M metagenome (GOLD analysis project Ga0299915, IMG submission 200263) | Soil microbial communities from uranium-contaminated site in the Upper Colorado River Basin, Wyoming, United States - RVT92D227 (version 2) ... | reverse complement strand
GACGCAAGAACGGTGAAACCGCCCAAAAAAACCCCACGTGAAACGTGGGGCTAAATATTTAGCCCCGCAATTTATTGTGGGGTCCGTCGCCGTGCCGGCGACGGCTAAACAATGCTCCGGTGGGGCAGGCCGCCGCACATTGCCCGGCGGCAGTTTTGAGAGTGAGAGTAGTTAGCCCCCGGACCTGTGCCGGGGGTAGGCCCTGCCCACCGGTGGCAGGGCTAAAAGGGACCGCCACGCGAACATCGAAACCACGACCGACGAATGTCAGCCCAGGCCTTTCGCCGGCCGCAGCAACGATCTTTATGCACAGACCGCACTTGATACATTTGCCGGGCTCGTAACGGAGGTCGGAGGACGGAGAACAGACAGCAGATGAGGCAGGGCGGTCTTCTGTCTTCTGCCCTCTGTCCTCTGTCCTCTGTCTCCTGTCTTCTGTCTTCTGATTCTTATACCGGCTCGGTCTGGCTTCATACTCCTGGGCATAAAGTCTCAGTTTGCAGCTTTCGGCCTTTCGGCAGTCACAATGCAGACAGCGCGCCGACTCACTTTCAGCCTGCTCATCGGTGAATCCGCCGCCCTCTTGTGATGGTGTCACGCGCGGAGTGGTGCTGGCCCCAGCCACGAACTCTTTCATTTCTTCGTCGGTCAGCTTGCCGATATGGATGTTAAATGCCTTACGTGGCCCTGTTACCTCCTGGCCTGATAGATACTGAACGATAGATGCCACTGCCTCCTTGCCGTCTGCTGCTGCCCGGACGGTGAGTCTTCTCGCCCGCACCGCATCTCCGCCGGCAAATACGCCCGGCAGACTTGTCTGGTAAGTTCCGGCATCTGTCACAATACCGTGTGGGCCTGCCGCAAGGCCCAGACATTCAGCACCCGCCTTCGCGTAGCCCGCTTCGGCGGGCGAAGGAAGGTCGCTGGGCTGCAATTGTCCAACTGCTACGAACACCGCATCGAAGTCTCGGCGCAACTGGTTCAACGAAAGTGTCTGGCCTATGCGCGTTTGGCCTTGGAATTTCACGCCCAATCTCTCAATCAGACTGATTTCCTTATCAAGTATATTTGTTGGCAGCTTCTCCTGCGGAACCGCATATCGCAGTGCCCCGCCTGGTTTTTCACGCTGGTCAAAAATCGTGCAGTCATATCCCTGCTGCTGGAGGTAGTAGGCGGCGGCCAATCCTGCTGGTCCGGCCCCAATAATAGCGACTCGCTTGCCCTGGCTGGTTTTGCAGGGCGGCAGATACGGCTGCGACGACTGCAGGTCCACATCCGCCACGTACCGTTTCAAAAGGCAGATCGAGACGGCCTGGTCGAATTGTGCCCGCCGACAGGCCTTCTCGCAGGGCGCCGGACAAATCCGGCCCAGCACGGCGGGTAGGGCAATATCACGCTTGACCGTGGCGATCGCGTGATGAAGGTTGCCGGCGGCGATCTGGCGAATCATCAACGGGATATTCATTCCCGCAGGACAAGTAACCTGGCAGGGGCCCATGCAGTCGCCCAAATGGTCGCTGAGCAGCAATTCCAAAGCCGTTTTTCTTGCTTGCCGGACCTCTGGCGAATTGGTGTTGACCCGCATCCCATCCTGAGCAATGCTTCCACAGGCCGGGGTAAAAGCCTCTCTCCCCTCAATCTTGACTACGCACACCATGCAACTGGTCGACGGTTCATAGCCTTTCAGAAAGCACATGGTGGGGATGTGGATGCCAAGTTTTTCAGCGGCATCGAGAATCGTCGCGCCGCTGGGCACCTCAACCTCACGATTATCTATGATCAGTCTGGGCATTAGTCACTCGACCTTGATGGCATTTGATGGACATACGCTTTTGCACGTGCCGCAGCGAATACATTTCTCGGCATCAATTTCATGTTTCTCGTAGGGCTTGGCTTGGATAGCCTCGGCTGGACAATGTTGAGCACACAGAGTACAGCCTATACAGTCATCCGTCACCGAGTATATAATCAGTGCCTTGCACTTTCCGGCAGGACAGCGTTTGTCAAGGTGGGCTTCGTACTCGTCGCGGAAGTACTTCAGAGTTGTAAGGACCGGATTGGGGGCGGTTTTGCCCAGACCACAGAGGCTTGCCTTTTTGACGATTTGAGCAAGGTTCTCGAGATCTTCCAGGTCGGTCTTTTTGCCCTCTCCGGCGCACAGGCGTTCGAGGATGTCCAGCATCCGCCTCGTGCCTATTCTGCAGAAGGTGCACTTGCCGCAGGATTGGTCCTGGGTAAAGGCCAGGAAATATCTGGCAATATCGACCATGCAGTCAGATTCATCCAGCGCCACCATACCGCCTGAGCCCATCATCGCGCCAACATCTTTGAGCGTTTCGTAGTCCACAGGAATGTGGGCCAGCTCGGCGGGCACGCACCCGCCGGAAGGACCGCCTATTTGTACCGCTTTTAGACGCAGTCCTCCTGCAATTCCACCGCCGATGTCTTCGACAATCTCGCGTATGGAAATGCCCATAGGCACCTCGATGAGGCCGCCGCGAGCAATCTTTCCAGCCAGGGCGAAAACTTTTGTGCCCTTGCTGCTTTTTGTGCCGATGCCGGCGAAGGCCTCGGCCCCGTTGCGTATAATCCACGGTACCACTGCGTAGGTCTCCACGTTGTTGATAAGGGTGGGCTTACCCCAAAGTCCGCTCTGGGCTGGATAGGGAGGGCGAAGCCTGGGCATACCTCGGCCTCCTTGTATGCTGGCCATAAGGGCGGTCTCCTCGCCGCATACAAATGCACCTGCCCCGGCAACAATCTCCAGGCGAAGTGAGAAGCCGCTTCCCATAATACTTTCACCAAGATACCCCCCCTCCTGGCAGACATTTATCGCCTGGCTTATCCGCTCCAGCGCAAGGGGATATTCCGCACGAATGTAGAAATAGCCTTTATTTGCCCCGACAGAATAGGCAGCTATCATCATCCCCTCAATAATCCGGTAAGGGTATGACTCCATCAGCATTCGATCCATAAACGCACCGGGATCACCCTCGTCGCCGTTGCAGATTAAGTATTTCGTGGCACGGCCATCCTGGCCGTGGCCCACGGGCTGGAAGCCCGTGCCACTGCCCACCATCCTGGCTGTGGCCCACGGGCTGGAAGCCCGTGCCACTGCACGCCATTTAAGATGTGTCGCAAAGCCTGCGCCGCCTCTACCGCGAAGTCCGCTGCGCTCAATCTGGGCGATGACGTCTTCGGGGCCCATCTCTTTCAGGCACCTTTGCAGGGCCTTGAATCCGTCATTGGCCAGATACCCATCGATATCGGTAGGATCAAGGTGTCCGCGGTGTTCGGTGGCAATATATTTCTGTCTGCCCAGAAAATCGGCAACCGGTTTATCGCGCATGTCTATCGAATAGCGGTCCACCGGTTGCTGTCTTTCATCGGTTAGAATGCCGTCAATGGCGGCAGAAACGGCGTTGGATATTCTCCTGGTAATTCCCCGCGTCTTGAAGTGCCGAAGTAGAATAGACTTTGCGTCCTTTGGCTGTACCCTGGCATAAAAGAATGACCCCCGCCTGCGCGGGGGCAGGCCTGTCCCTGCGAAAGCAGGGACTACCTCCAGCAGCGGCGTCTGGTGGCACATGCCGACGCACCCGACACGCTTGACGGCGGCCTGCGCGCCGGTTTCATCCAAAGCCTGCTGCAGCGCATCTCGCAGTTTGCCGCTGCCGCGAGCCACACAGCATGAACCCAAACCAAGCCGGATTTCACCTAAATCCGCCCCCCGGCGGACTATATATTTAGCCCGGCGTTTTACGCGGGGTTTGGTTTCTTCTTCGCTTAGAAAATCACTGATCACGCCCGGCACTTTTTCGGGAGTAAGATGGCCGTATGTCACTTGCCCGATCTGAGTCGCCGGCGCAAGCGTACAACATCCCAGGCACGCTATCCTCTCAAGGGTAAACATTCTCTTGGCGTCTGTATCCTGGTTATCGGGAATATCGAGATGTCGGCGGAAAGCATCGTAAATTCTATCCGCTCCTTTGACGTGGCAGGCAGTTCCGACACAGACTCGAATTGTATGCCGGCCGGCCGGCTGGTGCCTGAACTGGTTATAGAAGGTCGAGACGCCGGCAATTGAAGCCGGCGTAATCTGCGTCAATTCGCACACCCGCTGCAGAGCCTCTCTTGGCAGATAGCCAAAGTGGGTCTGGATGGCCTGGAGAATCGGCAGCACCTTTTCCGGGCCAGTGCCAATCTTCTCAATAATCCCTTCTACAAATGTCAAATCCAAATCATCCATAAGGGCTTAAAGTGTAAAACGTAGTTTAACGCTGATTTCGTCTTTAGCTTCTGACTTTTAGTTCTTAGCTTTCCCTATGCAGTACAAATGCGTGCTCGACCGTATATAGATGCGGCCATCCACAAAAGCGGGCGACGCATGGCAAGGCTCTCCAAGCTCACATCTGGCAAGCTCCTTATATTCGGGCTTGCCCTGAGCCTTGTCGAAGGGTCCGGTCTGACTGATGAACATAACTCCCTCGGCACTAAGCAGGTACAACTTGTCGCCGACGATGCTCGGCGACGCGAGGAAGTTGGTTTTCAGGTCTTTCTCCCACAGCTTTTTGCCGTCTGAGACTTCATAGCACAGCAGAAGTCCGTCCGTAGTTAGTAGATACAACAATTGGCCATTGCTAACCGGTGAACAGATGTCGGGTGCGGCATCTTCGGCGCTCCAGGCAACGCCACTTTTAGTGATGTCACCGCGGCCTGTCGGGCGAATAGCAACCAGCTTGGTGTAAGCCTCAATGGCAAAAATCAGCCCGCCGGCGTAAATCGGCGAGGGCACAATATCGCCGGCGATACATTTTGCCCGCCAGAGTTCCGTTCCATCATTTGGGTCGTAACCGATGACCCACGGGTTGCCGCAGGTAATCACCTGGGGATGACCGTCCACTTCGACCACTATGGGCGATGACCAGCTACCGGGGACAGGACGCTTGGTCTGCCAGGCTGGACGACCTGAAGAAACATCCAAAGCGATCAACTTGGATTTTTCTTCTTCAACATTTTCCTGGTCGTACTGAATCAAAAGAAGATTGCGATGAATCTCCAGTGAAGACGTGTACCCGTAGGCGCTATCCGGCGTGCCCAAATTTGTGGCCCAAAGTCTCTTTCCGGCAAAATCAAAACAGGCAACATCGCCGGTGGGGAAAATGGCGCAGACCCGCCGTCCATCCGTCGCCACAGTGGGTGCGGCGTAACCGGTAGCCTCCCCCAATTCAAGGGGCTTGGCGCCGGGCACCGTGGGGCTTTGGACAGGCCCGGTCCAGAGAATACTCCCCGAAAGCGCATCAAAACAGTATACTTCGCGTTTGTTCGGGTCGGCTCCCGAGAGAAATACACGGTCATCCCAGACAACAGGCGAATTGTGCCCGGGAAGCGGCACCTCAGTTTTCCATAAGATCCCCTCACCGGTTTTGCCGTTCCAGTTGCTGGGCACATTTGTATAAGCGCTTACTCCCAGTCCGCCGGGCCCGCGAAAGCGAGGCCAGACCGCCTTCGGCGGAATTTCAAATTTCAAATTTCGAATTTCGAATTTTCTTTGTTCAGGGATCATTGCAAGAAGTAGTGCCGCGCCGCCCAGCATAATCAAGCCGACAGTCACTGCCTGGCGGGCCCATGTAGCGCCGCGGAGCTGCCTATCATGCCTATCCGGCTGGGGCTGGGGGACGGGTAGCTTCCTTCTGAAAACGGCGGCGCACTTAGCAGCAATTAGGAAAGTCACCGCACTTGCCAGCAGCAGATACGCCCCTTTAATCGCGAAATCCTGCCTGCGAATTCGCAATTGCCTGATACGCAAATCCAGTTGGCGAATCTGCGATATAAGCTGGTTAGCCCCCGGACCCTTCGACAAGCTCAGGGCAGGCTCTGTGCCGGGGGCTACGCCCTGCCCACGGGTGGCAGGGCTAATCTGGCCACGAAGCTCTAATTTCAAGGCCTCCAGCTTGAGCTCTAGCTTCGGAAGCAGTACGGCCCTCTGGAAGTGATTCACAGCAATAAGTGCCAGGATAATGACGGAAAACGCCCCGCCGACCATGGCCGTGGCCTTTGCAGCTTCAGCCAGATCTGGAGGATTCCTTCTCAATTTACAATTGTCAATTGTCAATTGTCAATTGCCTTTCGCCTGGCGTGTTCTTTGGGACAATACTCAAAACATCGGCCACAAGCCAGGCAGCTTGCTCTGTCGGCCTCGTAATCGGTTCTCCCGACACGGCGGGATAGTCCGATGAGCTTCAGCCCAGCTATCAGCCCGACAAAGCCTCCGAGAAACCAGCCCCCAAGCATAAATTTTGCCCGAATGTCGGAGACCTCAGCGTAAAGCTGCGCAGGTTGCCTGCCCGTGGCTCTAAAGGCTAAACTGGCATTTGTAGTGCCTTCCACCAGGCCCTCGTCTTCCAAATAGACCCGCTCAGCCAGCCTGACGGTGGCGTGCGCGCGGGCGGTGACATTCTTGAGCCTCGATCCCGCCCAGCCGACCGAAAGTGCCAGCACCGGCAGAAGAATCATCAGAAGCGCAAGTCTCTTTTTGCCTATAATGTAATCCCGCGCCGTCCAGTCGGCTGTCGGCTCTCTGATAGCGCCAAAGGGACAGGAATCTTCACACAGCCGGCACCGAACACACTCATCAGGCGTGATGGTAACGTTCCATCTTGAAATGCGCGAAAGCTGCCTCAGAATCACTCCGTACGGGCACACAAAGCGGCAGTAAGGCCGACCTACAAAGAGACTCACCAGCAGCACGCTGCCTCCAAGAGTCAAAATGTTCCAATTTCCGCTCAGGCGGAAGAGCGAAACTAAGGGATCGTATCGGCATATAATAAAAGCGCTGCCCGTGGCGGCAAAAAGAATGGCGGCACCCAGGTAAACATAAGCAAACAGCCGCAGTGCGTTCTCCAGCCAGTTCGGCACACGGACCGGCCGTACCAGCACCACGTCCTGAATCGCCCCGAGCGGGCATACACCGGCACAAAAAACCCGCCCGAAAAATAAGGTAAATATGAGCGGCAGCAAGAAAAACGCCAGCACCACAATAGATACGGCATAGCTGCGGTCAAAAATCGACAGAACAATGTTCTGAATCGCACCTACGGAACAGACGCAGCCCTTTCGCCAGAATCCGAAATAAAGCAGTGAAAATACCGCAAGGGCGAATATGGCTGACCGGCTGCGCACTTTGAGAACCAAATATGCACCAACACCAAGTGCTGCCAAGAGCACAAACGCATCTATGTACTGGTAAATGTCCTGGGGCGGTGCCGGTGTGGTAGGGCTGGGCTGAACATAGCCACTTTCGAATTCGGGCGGCGGAAAACGCTGGTTGGTTAGCCCTGCCACCAGTGGGCAGGGCTTGCCCCCGGCACTGGTCCGGGGGCTAACCGTGGCAGGACTAACCAAACCCAGCAGCAAGGTTACGGCGACAACGATGTAAGGGCAACGTCTCATCAGGCGTGGTTCCCCGCCCCGTGCTCCCTCTTAAGCAGGTAGGGCTGCTCTACAGGAACCCGCTTCCACGCTCCGGAAGGACAAGCCGCGGCAATCGAACACTCATTGCAGTTCAGACACCGGTCGTGACGAACCTGGAGAAACAACGCACCATTGCCAAAGGTGTTGCAGCCCTTGACGCATTTGCCGCAGCCGTTACACAGCGACTCATCGATGGTATATTCGTAATAGGGGTCTTCCACGAAGCGGCGTTTTATCGCCCCTATCGGACAGACTTGATTTTCCGCCCCCTCGGTGATATCAACAGCCTCCGGCCCAAAAAAACCAAAGCAAATTCTGCAGTATCCACACACGGAGAAGGCGTGTACGCACTTGACCGCTGATTCGTCCAGGACGCAATAGGTCGCGCAGTTGCCGCATGCAATACACGTGTAAGGATCGATTTGCCAAACCGTACGGGTCTTTCTTGCTTGGCTGATTACAGAGCCTGTTAATACGCCAAGACCGGCTAAACATGTCCCCCAGAGACTGTCTCTTAGGAGATGGCGTCTTGTGACAGGCCCGCCCTGAGCCTTGTCGAAGGGTTTATTTTCGGCCATCATTTATTCTCTGTAAAACCTGTTTCGCTGACAGGGCCTGCGGCAAAGCGCACTTTTGAAAAACGTCGCAGCTCGCGCATATTCCCTGATTGATACACTGCCCTCGTCGTACTAATCTGCGCCGCTTGGCAGAAAGAGACACGCCGGATGCTCCCAACAGCGCCAGGGTCACGAACCTGGCGGTTTTCTCAAGCAGTTCTCGCCGGCTCTGTCCTGTCGGAAAATATTTGCCCACTATCCTACCTTTTTCCTGGTAAATATTCTTACGGTGTTCTTAATCGTATCCAGCACAAGAATTCGCCCCCAGGTGTCAACCGCCACATCGAATCCTCCTGCCTGGCACTGGCTGGGGAGCGTACAAATCCGCGAAGTGCCTCCTTCAACCAGTTGCTCAGGGCCGGCGACAACCCCGACAAAGGCACCTTGCGGGTCGTATATCTTTACCCGTACCAGCCCCTTTTCACAGGTGACAAAGCTGCCATCCTCGAGTAGGGCGAAGTTTACCGGATTGCAGCAGCCGCAGAATCCTTCCAAAGCCGAAGAAAACTTGCCCCACCAGAATTCAAGGTCGCCGTCAGCCGTATACGCTTCAATCCGATGCAGTCCTGGGTTCACCACCCGCAACAAGCCATCGCTCGCTACTGCCAGATCAAAATACGGACTTGGTATCACAAAGCCGGGAACATCTCGCTGCAGGTCTTTCTGACCGATGCGGTCGATTAATTTGCCGGTTGTGTCATAATGCAAGACGATCCGGTTGCCCGCATCCGCAACGAATACATCGTCTTTTGAAACAGCGATGCTCGTTAACACCGCATTATCGCCGAGGCTCTGCCAGCTTGCCAGCCGCTTTCTCTGGCTGCCCCGTTCGACAAGCTCAGGGCAGGTATAAACCTCCACGTGGTCTTTCATAGCGATATAAATCTTGCCGTCATCGGTTACGGTCAGGCATCCTGGCGTGTCGGTAAGCTCAATCTCAGCCAACATTTGTCCATTTTCAGAGAACCTGCGGATAGCTCTATCGCCTGCTACATAGATAGACCCTTGCGGACCCACCACGAGGCCACGTGCGTGCGTAAAGCCGGTACTAATCGGCGGACCTGTCTCTTTATAGAGAATCAGGTTCGGATCAATCTTTGCCAGTCCTTTAACGTCATAGACAAACTGGTCGCTCAGGCCGCTGCCTTTCCTGCCGGTTACATCAAGCCTCGCTAGAGCAAAGATCCCTGCGACGATGGCCAAAGCGATGACCAGGCTGATAAGCCAGCCAGCATTTCTTGTACAGAATCGTCTATCCATTCTTAAATAGCTAATCTTAACCACAGATTTCACAGATTACACGGACTTGCTTTCTAACAGTGTAAATCCGTGTCTAAATGTGAATCCTTGGCGTTTACCGCCCGGTAATGTCAAGGCATATCATCCGATTGAGGTCTCTGGCGATCAACCTGCCGGACGCCACCGCCATAGGTCCCCAAGCCTCGGGCCCTTCAAGCACCTTCGCCTGTGCAAGCTGGATGTAACCCGAAGGCTTTGCCTCTGCCAGAGCCAGCACTCCTGAATCATCCATAACATATATCAGCCCGTCAGCGATAGTATAGGGACCAAGTCCAAGATTTCCGAAGCGGTGGGCACTCGTACTTGTCCATACAACCTGCCCATTTAAGTCAAGACAGACCAACTGCTTGTCAGGACGAATCCCATAAATATAGCCGGCCCAAAAAATGGGCGTCTGCTGCCCAGAGCCAAAAATCTCCGGTTTCAGCCGAAAAACCTCACGTGGAACTATCTCGTCCCCGTCCTGAGCTAAGCGCAACATCATGCTTCCTGCATTATATCCGCCGGAAAGGAATATAAGACCATCACCGACAATTACAGGCGACGGTACATTTGCTGTACGAACCTGCCATTCGGGGTGTTCCCATAAAATGCTGCCGTCTTTTGCCAAGACGCCCACCACGCCTCCACTGGCACAGTAGATGTACATCCGGGTGCCCATAAACTCTGTAGGTATTATGGATGAATGAGTCATCAACCAGCCATTAGGATTGGGCGTCTGCCATAGAATCTCGCCCGTTTGGCAATCCACTGCGATCATCAGCGCCGCCCCGCCCGGAGCAATTATCACCCTATTGTCGTCGATTAGAGGGCATTGTCCCGCGTACCAGTCCGGCACGGTGGCGTCAAACTCCTTCACCAGATTCAGCATCCAGCCAAATGCGCCCGTTGCAGAGTCCAAGCAGGTAACGTGACATTTCGGCCCAAGCGTCACGACATATTTATCCGTCACTGCCGGGGTAGTTCGACTCATTCCGTGCTGGCGTTTGACTTTGACAGGATAAGAGTATCGCCAAATGTCTTTGCCGTCGGCAAGTGACAAACATCGAACTACGTCAGCCTGGTTTTCTTGGTCGTAGTCCAGGATGTAAACTCGCCCGGCCAGAATGACAGCGCCAGCGTAACCTTCTCCCAAGTCGATAGACCAGAGGACTTTCGGGCCTTGCTCCGGCCAGCTTCGGGCAAGACGAATGTCTTCAGTGCTTATGGCGTCAAGGTTCGCCCCTCTAAACCGTGGCCAGGCGCCGGGCAAATCCGCCGGCACACCATCAAACTGAACCAGCTTTCCCTCGATTTTTACAGCGGCCTCTGGTTCAAGGGCTACGCTGGGAGCGTTTTCTTCAATGGGCAGACGCTCTTTAAGCCCGATGGCTGCATCGGCACTAAGCCATAGATATAGAAACACCGTCCCGACCGCCACCAGGCTAATCGGTATGGCATTGAGAATTGTCAACTTCCAATTTTCAATTGTCAATTTATTCATTCCTCAAGGCGTCCAACATCTTTCCACTCAGCGCAAAGGCCGTTGCCAGGCGTATCCACACCACCGCACAGAGTGCGATAGCCGCCACTATCAGCATAAGCGAGGCGTATGGAACCTGCGTACCGGGCGAACTTATAGCCGGCTTGACCGCCACTAAAGCCGCCGTCACTCCGCATGTCAAGCCCCCCAGGCAAAGCAGCCAGTGCTCATAAAAAACCATCCGGCCGACAGCAGCCTTACTAAATCCGACTGCCCGCAGCATCGCCAGCTCACCGCGCCGGTCCAGCATATTTCGAAGCACTACCAGCGCAAGGCCCACCGTCCCAAGAATAAGCCCTAATCCTCCCAGGAGCTGGAATATCGATAAGTAAGTATTCTCAACGGCGCTGAATTCTGTCAGCCGGTCTGTTGTTGGTGTAAGTGCCAGGCCAAAGTCTTTCAACCTGGCAGAGAGTGTTTGGCCAACCTGTTCGACGGTTAGCCCTGCCACCTGTGGGCAGGGCTCGCCCCCGGCACGGGTCCGGGGGCTAACCACGGCGACTTGCGGCGCATCAATAAGAAAGACCCTGTATCCGTCCTCGGAAGGGAATCGCTTGACGAACGCATCTTCAGAGATAATCAGGCTGCCCTGCAAAATCGAGTTCTTCATCATTCCCACCAGCCGCAGGCGAAAATTCCGCCCCATTTCGTCAACATACTCCAGCTCGTCTCCAACGGATTTGCCGAGCGACCACACAATAGTCGGATAATCCCCGATAGCCGGCACAACCCCTTCTTCGCCAGAGCGGTCCAGCAAACACCACGGACTTCGCCCGGCAGCACTATTGGCAACCTCGCGGAACGCAAAAGCCCCACGTTTTTGTAGTTCTTCCGGCTGCACAGAAAGCAAGCGTGGTTTTTGTGCCCTATTCAGATTTAGGCAACTGGCATCATCGCCCTCGTGAACGCGCAACTGCACAATCCCCACGCCTTGCTGGTTATTAGCCCCCGCCTGTCGGCGGGGGTACCCCGGCCAGTGGCCGGGGCTAATAACCGGACCTCCGGATTTCCGCCCGGATTCGCTGTTCAAATCGTGCAGGACAGGCACGGCCGATTCACCGTACAGTGCAAACCCGCCCGTACCTGAGTCACGCTGGTCGGATCGGGCCAACGGGTTTTGTCTATTTGCGCCGACCGCGATTACCAAAAACGTGCCGGATGCGAGCAGTCCCACGACGGCCAGACTTCGCCCGCTTCGCCTGGTGGAATTCCGCAATCCCAAGCCCGATAGCGACTCCACAGGCTTTTTCCAACTGCCCGCTATTATTTTTAATAGCGCAGCAGTCAGAGCAAGTCCGGCTATCAACAGCAGCGCACCTGCTGCAAAGAAAGCTGTGGAAACTGCGGTACTACTACCGCTACCTACGGCCCAGATAATCACCACTGCACCGATTGCTGTGACCACAGCCAGTAACAAGGGACGAAGGACGATGGACGATGGACGATGGTTAGCCGGCACACCCGTGGTGCCGGCTACGAAACCAGCGAAGAATTGCCATCGCAGATTTCCGGCAAGAAGTTCGCGGGCTTGCAGAGAGGTCTGCTTACGGACGGCGAGGCTCATCGCGATCATGGAAACAGCTACACCGACCGCCGCCCCCTCGAACAAGGTAAGAGGTCTGGCATAGAACTCAATCGTTGATCGCCCTACTGCTTGCTGCCAGATGGTTGCCAGTCCGTAAATCATCGCTCTGGTATAAAGCAGTCCCGCCGCGCTTCCCGCAATTGCCCCGAAGACTGCTAAAGTTCCACCTTCCAGCAGCAACAACCGTCTTACCAGTCTCGGCGAAAACCCAACCGCTCGCAGCATTCCGATCTGCTCGCTGCGACTCTCCACGCCGAAGACGAAAATAAGGCCCATCAGAATTAAAGCCGCAACAATCAGAAATATGCTCAGACCAAGAAAAAGCTGGCTGAAATCTGTCGCCTTGTTTGCCGCTTCCAGGCCGAGCTGACGCACAGGTTGAAAGAAAAGTCCCACCGAAGCGGGATCAACGCTGCCGGTCAACTTCTCTGCGATGGCCTCGACAGAGTTACCCGTCACTGGGTAGCGGACCGCGGTCAGGCTGCCGAATCTATTTGTCCAGAGCTTCTGCCCGGCAGCGAGAGTAATAAATGCTTTGGGCGTACCGCGATAACGCTCCCAGTAGTCTTCGTCCCGCTTGCGTATCTTAGTGAGGTCGATGGGAATGCCGCGGTCCCAATCTCTGCAATTATCGACTTTAGATAAGCCCGGGAAGTCCGGCATCAGCTCCGGATCAGGTCGCATCGGCAGAACGCCACGCACATGGAAAGCGGAGTTTTGCTCCTGAAGCTTTCTGCCAGAGCCTATCACGAAGTAGACAAGCTCGACAGAGTCACCGACTTTGGCCTCAAGGTCGTCAGCCAGCCACTGATTGATGAGTATTTCGTCATCCGACATATCCGCTGGCACGGCGCTGCCCGGCCCCGGACTGATGGCGGCAACCATCGAGTATGGCGTACAACGATTAGCCCCCGGACCCGTGCCGGGGGCCAAGCCCTGCCCACTGGTGGCAGGGCTAACCCAACGCAACTGGTTGACAAAGTAAGTCAGAACTCCCACCGCGCCGTCAGCGGCACTCATCGCCGCATCAGCCATTACTTCGTCGATAAATATCCGCCTGCTGCGTAACTGGAAGCATTGCTGTACATCGAGCCGGCGAATTTCAAGACCTGCGTCGGCAAGTTTCCAGCATTTTCTTATGGCAACGTCGGCTTTTTCAAGCGTTGTGCTGTCTATCGGATTTGCTGCGACCAAAAGTAGATTAGCCTGGCCAGTGCGATCGAGCTTATCCTGGAGCCATTGAATCGGCACAAACGCATTCAAGGGAGCAATCTGATTTGCCTGCAGACTGAAATTGCCGAATTCTGATCTGCCGGCGACTGCCTTTATCACCAGGCGAGAAGCGACGGTCAAATTTGAATCGGGTGCGATTGGCACATCGCGTGACATTACGCCGGGTTTTTCAATCCGCAGCAGTACTTCGTCTCCGGCGCGAACGCCAAGCCTTGCTGCCAGCCGTTCATTTACAATGACGCCGTCATTCCAATCCGCCGGGGAAATTGAAAATTGACAATTGAAAATTGACAATTGAAAGGCATGGTCGACCCCAAGCACTTGCACGTTGTTTGCTCTTTTGGTGTCGTTGCTATCGGCTATAAGGCCTCGCACGTGTAAAACCGGTGCGACTTTGGTTTTTAGCTGCGTTGATAGTTCGTCAGCTAATTCTTCTGTGAAAAACCTGTTCGCTGTGCCCAGAGCTAATTCGGTTGTCCCTAATCGCTCCTGCGCCTGTGTCGCAAGGCTGTGCCGCACGGAGTCGCCGACGGCAAGAGCACCTGTCAGAATGCCGGTGCATACCATCGCCGCCAGCAGGACTCCCAGGTTTGTCCTCCAATAAAAGCCGAGGCTTCTTAAAATAATTCTGTGCAAACTCACGCCCGGCTGCTCCTTTCACCGCCGAGTCCGCAGAGGTCGCCGAGTTTTTTGTTTGTATTTTCGCCCTGCGATCTCAGCGTTCTCTGCGGTTAATCCTCTCTTTCAATACCCCGCCGGTCAGTTCCATCACAGGTCCTATACGTTCAGCCAGTCTGATCGAATGTGTCACAACAATCAAGGCAACTTCTTCGGTGCGGTTCAACTCGACCAGCAAATCCGCTATGCTTTCAGCAGTAGTTTCGTCCAACGACCCTGTCGGTTCATCCGCAAGCAGCAGCCCAGGCTTATTTATCAGTGCTCTGACAACTGCTACCCGCTGCCGCTGTCCCACCGAAAGCTCGCCTGGTCGGTGGAAAAGGTAGTCCTTTAGACCAACACGCTCAAGCAATTCGACTGCTCGTCTCTCATCCGTCATCCCACGCTGCTCATCGCCCCGTTCGGCAGGCTCAGGGCAGGCGTGCCGGCGACGGCTAAACTTATCCACCAGAGTAGGTACAAGGACATTTTCCAGCACGGTACACTGGGGCAAAAGATGATGCAGTTGAAAAACAAAACCGATGTGCTGGTTGCGGATTTCAGCGAGCTGCTCTTCAGATAGCTTGGCCAAGTCGTCGCCGTCGAACAGGACTTTGCCCGAAGTCGGCCGATCCAGAGCGCCGATGATATTCAACAATGTGCTTTTGCCGCTGCCCGAAGGCCCAACTATAGCCAGAGATTGGCCCGGCGCTATCCTTAGTGTTATGTCTTTCAACACGCAATCGCTGGCCTGATTCCCTGGCGATGGATAAGTCTTACTTACATTTATAAGCTCAAGCATTGCTATTCTCGCGAAAATTGCCGGACGGCCTCTTGATATATACGTACGATTTGCTCGGCAGATTGCGTGACGTCGAATCTTTCCAGGACTCTTTTTCGTCCCTGCTGGCCAAGCTCACGGGCACGACTTGGATCGAGTAGAAGTGGCTGCATAGCAGCCGCCAGGGCTTGGGCATTATTTGGCTCGTACAAGACGCCTCCGCCGGTAATTTCCAATAGTTCAGGAAACACGCCGCTGGCGGGCTGTACGACCGGCACACCCACTGCCAGAGCTTCCAGAACATACAAGCCATAAGCAACAGGCCGCTTCTCGGGCACGGATAAAACGGAAAGACTTTGCAAAAAGGCAACTCTGGCATCATGGTCAAAATCCGTCAGAAACTCCACCTCATCCATTAGGCCGGAGGATACTAATTGCCGCCGAATCCGCTTGATAAATGATTTGTCATTGCCGGTCTTACCTCCTGCTATGCGCAGCTTCAAACGTCTTAGTTTCTCGCTTTTCTTAAGCAGTCTGAAGGCATCAACCAGAAGGTCCAAGCCTTTGTCAAAGCACATCCGCGAGAGATAACCAATGGTTGGCATCTCTGGGCCACTCTGTGGTGGTCTATATTCATCCAGCAAAATGCCGGTGTGAACCACATGGGTTTTATCTGCCGGAAGTCCGAGCCTTTGCCGCATAATGTCCTCATAGTAGTGGCTCACGGCGATAAAGCCATCCACATCGCTGCAGCGCCGGGCAAGCGTCTGCCATGCCTGCTCCATGTATTGTGGCCCCAAAGCATCCAGAAACCCGTCCTCGTCTTGAAGCAGGCACACTACGGGCACACCGAGATCTGCCTTGATCCTTCGGGCTAATCCCGCCAGAAGGACATTGGACAGGCACACAATATCGGGCGCCTTATCCTGTGCGCATAGCCAATCGATGAGCCTTTGCAGCTCCTTTTTTTGCCTGCCGTGCTCAGCCTGCAGCATGGAGATGGTGGTCTCCGACAAATCTTTCGCGCTGGTCATCATTACGTTGCGGCTCATCCATTTCAGGATGGAAGGCCTGTCGAACAAAGAATCGAGCCAGCGCGGTGTCTTGCCAAACAAGGCTGATTTCTGCTGCAGATATACATTGATTCCACCGAAAAAGACTGGGACGTCGTTCGCCAGCTCATTGGCAGCGTCCGGCAACGGCAGATACATGGGAACCATCAAGACGTCATGGCCTAAGTCCCGCATCGCTTTGACCAGAGCAGCATCGCGCAGGCAGTTCTCACAATAAAAGCTATCGCCTGAGCTCGGTGTGATCTGGACAATTCTCATAGAGTTTTATTCCAAATCTATCTGCCAGGACCAAAGGCATACAAAAACCCATCGTCACTGCCGAAGATAATAATTCCGCCAACTACAGCCGGCGACGAAGTGACAGCCTGACCTATTTCGTACGACCACACTTTGCTGCCATCGGACAATTTCAGCATATAAACTCGTCCGTCTTCGCAGCCAACAACCACTTTATCGCCGCAGATGACGGGCGAGCTATCGACCGCCCCGAGTGTCGCAAATGTCCAGACCTGTTTGCCGTCGCTGCGGCCAGCGCAATGGACGCGGTTGTCCCTTCCGCCGACCACGACCACATCTTCACCGACCGCGGGCGAAGAAAAAAACGGCGCATCAGCGCCGCTATACTTCCACAGGATTGTCCCGGCAGTAATGTCAGCTTTAATAAGTACGTTATCGTAGTTACCGACATACGCCTGCCCGTCAACAAGTGCGGCGGAACCTGCAATGTATGCGCCGACGTCGATTCGCGCACGGCTGCTTCCGTTGGCCAGCGACACAATGTGTATCCTCGCATCACAGCCACCGAAGACAGCCACCCCGCCCTTGGCGGGAATTTCAAATTTCAAATTTCGAATTTCGAATTTTCCGATAGCCGGTGCGCCATTTACGAAGCTTTCGGTTTCGTATGTCCAGACCGCGCGGCCGGTTCCGGAATCTACACAATGCAATTTGTTGTCGTAGCTGCCTACGAGTATCCAAACGCCCTGGCCATCCGGCGAGGCTGTCCAGTTGGCAGCTCCAAGAATCTGCCCGTCTGTCTTGTATTTCCATTTAAGTGAGCCGGTCCTGGCGTCAAGGGCGTACAAAAAACCATCCGCCGAACCCACGAACACTGAGCCGGCAACTACGCAAGGCGTGGCCTCGACAGCATCGCTTGTCTTGTAAGCCCAGACCCGGCTGCCCCTTTCCAGATCAATCGCGTAGACGTTTGCATCGGCTGAGCCAACGAAAACCAGGCCATCATCAACCACCGGCGATGATTTGATCGGCCCGCCGGTCTTGAATTTCCACAGAAGCGTCATCGAATCCGCCAAAGTCCCTGACGCTTTGCCGGAAAGTTCTTGGCCCCCTCTGAACATAGGCCACGAGGAATTTGGAATTTTGAATTTAGAATTTAGAATTTTTTGTGGGCCGGCGGGGACTTGCTCATGGGTAGTTGGTTTAGTTCGGCTGGTGATAATCAAAGCCAGAGTCAGGCACACTGCCGCGACGACCCCTGCCAAGATAGTATTTCTCACAATTCTCATGCTCATTAGCCCTGCCACCCGTGGGCAGGGCTTGCCCCCGGCACAGGTCCAGGGGCTAAACGCTGCCGCCTGGCGTAGGCGCCTTGTCTGCCGCTTAATCTGCCATACTCATTTCTCAGCGGCCAGGTTCGCGCAGAGCAGCTCTTGGTCGTTTCTGATGTAAACATGCTTATAGGCAAAAGCAGGATGGGACCAGCAGACGCCGCCGCGTTGGTCAAGCTGTCCGGCAGTTGGATTAATAAGTTTGGCCCGGCTGATTTCGTGAAAACCTTCCGGAGAGAGTTTGCCGATAATAAGCTCACCGCGCTCGTTAAACATCCATACTTTGTCTGCATTTTGGACGAGGTGAATGTTTGCCCAGCGAGCTTTCGGGACCGCGTTAAGATTTTCCCAAATCCGGTTGCCGGTATGCAGGTCCAAACATCGAAGTTCGCCGTAACTATCAACGCCGTAAATGAAATCTCCCTGAATAATCGCCGTGGATATGCAGCAATGCAGACTGTCAGTGTCTCTTTCGCTAAGACCCTTACGCTGCCAGAGTTTTTCAACTGCGAGGCGGTCGGGACTTACTTTAAGCACGAGCGAGCCGTCAAAAAAGCTGCTGACGAAAAGGCAGCCACTCTCAAAAACAGGCGTCGCGATATTTTGGCTGATCCGGCCTGGAATAAATACCTGTTCCCAGTATAGCTTGCCGGTTGACGGGTCAAGCCCGACTATTCTCTGGGCGGTCCAGCAGACCAGCACTCGCTTACCCGCCTGCTCAATAATTATTGGCGCAGAATAAGAGGCTTGGTCGTCCAGAGCTCGCCATTTTTCTTGCCCGTTTGTCTTATCGAACGCCACCAGACAGGCGTTATCTTTGCCGCCGATCTGGACTATGACCAAGTCCTTCTCAACCAGTGGTGCGGCAGCGATGCCCCATAAGGGCATCCGAATCTGATACTCGGCGTCGAGGTCCTTGTTCCAGAGGACGTTACCTTTGGCTGCATCGAAGCAGAACAGGTGCCCCATAGTGCCCAGCGAATAGGCCCGATCTTCATCAATGGTGACGGAGGCCCTCGGGCCGTCACGCTGTTCGACTCTCTCATACGTACAGTTATACGTGTGAGACCAGAGATGCTCGCCGGTCATAGCGTCGAAGCAGTGGACGCGTTCAAGCTGATTCGGTGTTGTCAGCCGGTCAGTGACATAAACCCGGCGGTTAGCTACCGTCGGCCCGCTGTAGCCGGGCCCGATTTTAGCTCGCCAGCGGGCCGGAATTTCCGGCGACTTGAATTTTTGCACAATGCCTGTTTCCTGCCAGACGCCATCGCGATTTGGGCCTCGCCATTGGGGCCAGTCACTCGTCACGGCGGAGCGTGCCGTAGCCGGGTCAGCCCCCGCTTCTGTCTTCGCCAGAAGACGCGGGGGAACTGTCGGTAGTAGTCCCACCAGTACCGCTAATATTATTGCTCTTGTGCTCATTGCCTCTTTAATTGTCAATTTTCAATTGTAAATTGTCAATTTCTCAGCATACTCGGATTGACTCTAACAGAAGATGCCGCTGCAATCAAAGAAATTCTAACCAAGCACAGCCGCATGATAAGTATGGCGTGACATCGGACCTCGACGAGAGCGAGATTGCTAACCTGGCCGCGTTTGTTCTCTCCCAGTAGAGCAAGGGGGGAGCTATTCCTTTGCCCCGTGTTTGCGGAGCAGCTCAATAATTTCCTTGTGTCCCCGGCGGGCAGCCTCGTCCAGCAGCGTGCGACCGCTGCTATCCTTTGCTGTCACATCGGCACCTTTGGCCAGGAGTAGTTCCACCACATCCTTGTGGCCGCGAAGGGCGGCGCCGTGCAGTGGCGTATCGGCATCGTTGTCCTTCGCGTTGATATCCGCCCCGTTCGCCAAGAGTAGTTCGGCCAGACTCCTGTATCCACGCGCTGCATAGTGTAAGGGCGTCAAACCGCGCGAGTTTTTTGTATCGGCCTCGGCTCCCTTTGAAATGACGAGTTTAGCCAGGTCTCCTTTGCCCTCAAGGGACGCGTAGTGCAACAGTGTGTTGCCATCCAAGTCCCTCGTACTGACATCGGCACCTTTGGTCACAAACAACTCCGATAGGTCAATGTATTGACGGCGCAGCGCTGCTGACAACGGTGTCTCGCCGGCATCGTTCTGAACTTTGACATCCGCACCTCTGGTCATGAGTAGTTCTGCCGTCTCCTTGTTTCCACGTCTGAGCGCAATTAATAGTGGCGTATCACCGTTCTGGCCCTTTGCGTTAACGTCCGCGCCTTTAGCTATCAGTAGCTCAGCGTCCTTGTAGGACCTGTAGGGGCCGTCAGGCCCGATCAGCCACGTGCCGCCTGAGATGGCCTGGTGGAGTGGCGTGTTGCCATTGTTATCCCTCGCGTTGATATCCGCGCCTCTGGCAATGAGCAATTCAGCCACCTCGGACGCATAATACTCGCCGGGCTCGTGCAGCCACCGACTACCTAAGACGGCCTCGTGCAAGGGGGTACGGCCGCTTTTCTCCTTTGCATCGACGTCCGCCCCGGCGCTGATAAGAAGTTCAGCCATGTCCTTGGAGATGTAGGAGGCCGCTTTATGCAGAGGTGTCCAGTCATAATTGTCCTTGGCATTAGGGTCAGCTCCGCAGTCCAAAAGGAGCCTTGCCAAATCGCTAAGCTTCCTTCCGGATGCTGCTGCAGATGCAGCTCTATGCAGCGGCGTCTCGCCGCCCCAACCGCCCTTCGCATTGACGTCAGCCCCGTGAGCGATGAGCAGTCGCACAACATCTATGCTGTCTTCTCTCCATCCGCCAGCCGCCTCGTGTAAGGGTGTAGCCCCGTACCTGTCTCTTGCATGGACGTCAGCGCCGTGAGCGATAAGGAGCTGAGCTAAGTTCGCATCCGCGTTGTGCAGCGGTGTCTCGCCATCGTCGTCCTTCGCATTGACGTTCGCCCCGCAACCGATCAGAAGTCCAGCTATATTCACATCATCCGCGTAATGCAACGGCGGACCGCCGCGCCAGGCACCCTTTGCCTCGATGTCGGCACCGTTGGCGATCAGCAGTCTGGCAACATCCTCATCTCGACCACACACAGCAAAGTGCAGCGGCGTCCAGCCACCTTCATCCTTTGAATTAACATCCGCACCTTTGGCTATGAGAAGTTCAACTACTGCTTTGTGGCCTCCTTCAGCGGCCTGGAGTAGCGGCGTAAAAGCGTTTCCATCCCTTGCATCGACATCGGCACCATTCGCCAAAAGCAGCGCCACCACATCCTTGTGGCCGTATCCAGCGGCGCAATGCAGAGGCGCATCCCCAAGTTCTGCTCTCGCATTGACGTCGGCACCGCTTGAGATCAGTATCTGGACTTGCGCGATGTCGCCCGTCTTGGCAGCTTTGTGCAGGGCGGTTGGCCTTCCAGTTGGCTCCTTCTTGCATCCGGCCGCAAGAACCATTAACGCCAAAATCAGGCGGGAAAATCCACTCGGCTTCATATTTGTTCCCTCCTGATGATAAGGCAGCTACAGGCAAGGAGGTCACACGAAATTGGCAATTGACGATTTTAAATCGACAATTGAAAATTGCCAGCTCAACTTTGCCGGAGCCAGTGGATGACTTCCCACAAGCCGGGGCGTTTGCCGTACATAAGAATGCCGGTTCTAAAAACCTTAGCAGCCACCCACATCACAGCCGGCACAAACGCGGCCAGCAGAATGATTGAGGCAAAGACCTCAAGAAATGACGGCGGCGGAGTTGAAGCCAGCCGTAGCGTCATCACCATCGGCGTCAGCGGCGGCAGAAACGACAGGACCCTGGCTAACAGCCCATCCGGACGCTGAGCAAGGTTGAACCAGGCTACCATCGGCAAGATAAACACGAAGGTGATGGGCATCATAAGGCTTTGGGCCTCTTTAAGAGTATTGCAGACCGAGCCAATCCCCGCCAGGATTGAGCTAAACATCAGAAAACCCAGAACGAAGTAAATTACGAAATACGGAAGTATTTCCGCCGGCAGGTCTATATTTACATCCCACCAGCGAGCGGCGCCATAATAAGCGGTTCCACATGCAGCCGCGGCCCATAAAGTCATCACGGTCAGGCTAATGCCGGCCAGGCCCATAATCTTGCCGGCCATCAGCTCAAACGGACTCACTGCCGACAGCAAAACTTCCATTACCCGTGAATTCTTCTCCTCAATAACGCTGGTAAGCATGTGCTGGCCCATGCCGAAGATGCCCATGAACATCAAGAACATAAAGAAAAAAGAAACCATGGTCTTAGCGATTTGCTCACCTTCTTTGAGGCGTTTTTGCTGCGAAGCCGATCCTATGTCCACCCGCTCGACCGGCACTCGACGGTGAAGCTCGGCAAGCAGTTCCGGCGAAATATCCCGCACCTTACATCGCCGATTGACAATAGCGCTATTGAGCAGATTCTCCACGGTTGAAAGCAGGTCAAGCTCGGCTATATTTGCGCCGCGAGCAAAAGAGTGGATTTTGCCGGTTCCCTCGACGGTATCCTTGTCCAGGACAATATACGCATCCAATTGGCCATCCCGGACTTTCTTCTTGGCCGATTCATCTAAACGGTCGTCGGTGGCAAGCTCTTGCAGTAAGATCTGCCGCTGCGGATTTGATGTATTATACTGGTCAAATGAGGCTTTGATTTCGTCTATTAGCTCCTTCGACAGGTCGGCTACGAGAACTGCCCTGGGCGGACGCGGGCCGGTTATACTACGTTGGGTTCGACTATTGATGAATACAACTATTGCTATGATGGCCGGCGTCATCAACATGCTCAGAATGAACGTCTTGGTGCGGACGACTTCAACATATTCACGCTGGGCAATCTTAAGTATCTTTTGCATCGCTTTTTTTAACCAAACTCACAAAGATTTCGTGCAAGGAAGGCACTTTCACCTCAAAGCATAGGACACGCACTCGATTCACCAAATAACCGAGCAGCTGCTGTGGGTCCGCGTTCTCAGCGAGAGTAATCTCCAGCC
>Ga0299915_10000841_pt1 | contig 22793 bp, 27 predicted proteins | sample RVTome_13_FD_200263 | JGI IMG/M metagenome (GOLD analysis project Ga0299915, IMG submission 200263) | Soil microbial communities from uranium-contaminated site in the Upper Colorado River Basin, Wyoming, United States - RVT92D227 (version 2) ... | reverse complement strand
CTTGTTGACGCACAGCTAGCAAAGGAGCTTCGCCAGAAAGGCACGTTCATCTCTTCGTCTTTTGACACACAATACTATTGTGTTTCCTGCGCTGTGCACCGCGGAATCGTCAAAGTTAGAGCTGAAGCAGAGCGTCGAATGCGTCCGAGAAGAAGAGTCTAAACTTTTCTTAATCTGTTTCTTTTTTCTTGAGCCTATTGTAAGCGTGAATGCTTCTTTGTAGCACTGTCAAGTTTGAAAGCACCGCCAGTAAGATTATAGCTGCATTCATGATCATTGTTGGCGGCCAATGAATTGACAAAATGCTTGCGACGACTAGGATGATTATGCGTTCAGCTCTTTCTGCTATGCCAATTGACTCCATTTTGACACCTGCAGCTTCGGCTCTGGCGCGGCTGTAACTTACAAGTAATGAACCCGTTAAAGCTATCGTTCCCCACAAAGGTTCACAAAGTCCGCTTATGATTATGGCTACGTAGACTGCTGCATCTGCATATCTGTCCAGCAGCGAATCTAAGAAGCCTCCAAACGCTGTGGCTTGCCCGTAAAGGCGAGCTACTACGCCATCCAGCGCGTCGCAAAAACCAGACAGCAGCAACAGTGCAGCTGCAACTAGAAGGCTCAGAGGATGCATTTTCCATTGGCTGTACGCAAATGCTGAAAGAAAGGCCAGCATTATGGCTACACCACTTATGCGATTAGGTGTTAGGTGTATTCTGTGAGCTGCTTTGGCCTCAACTATAAGCATCTGCTGCACTTTCTGTTTCAGCTTCGTCAACATGCGATAAGCTTTCTCCGCCAGTAATTTTTATTTCGAGGGTGATTATATGGTGTTTGCGTTTAAAGGTGTTTAGCGTGATTGATGTTTCAAGTTTGAAAGTTGATGGTAAAACGTGCTTGGGTCTGCGTGTGGATTTGCCTGATTGTTCTGCGCCGATGCTCTTGATTATGGCTGAGAAAGGCTTCGTCATGTGCGGGTTTCTGAACATGGAGACAGCGGAAAAGCTTAACGTGGCTGCCGCGGTTGTCAGTGGAGTTAAAACCTTTGAGGATTTGCTAAACGCGCAAGTCAAAACGATAACATCCAAAGCAAAAGACTTCGGCGTTGAAATTAGCATGAAAGGTTCAGATGCTTTGAAACGCATGTCATAGAAAGCGAGTTGCTTGGCCTAGCTAGAATACTGCCACATATTTTCGCTCTTGAGAAATGCAGTCTTCATACACGGCTCTGGCAATTCAAAAGTGGAAAAATATAAGAAAGTGGTGACATGAATTTTGCGTTTGTTGTTAGTCTAGAAATTTGCCGTTTTTGTAGAATGGTTTTCCGTCAGCACTGATTTCGGCGTTTTTCTTCATGTCCTTGAGGATATCCCAGTGTATTGCGGATTTGTTTGTTGAGCCTGCGTCGGTGTACCCGTTCCCGAGCGCCATGTGTATGGTTCCTCCAATTTTTTCGTCAAACAGCATATTCTTCGTGAATTTGGTTATTCCATAGTTCGTGCCGATCGCAGCTTCTCCTAGACGGCTTGCACCTTCTATCTTCAGTATTTCCTTCAGCAGATCTTCGCCTTTGGCCGCCGTGGCCTTCGTAACTTTTCCTTTCTTGAAGGTCAGCGTTATGTCTTCGACTTCTCTGCCCATATAGATTCCCGGGTAGGTGAATCTTATTGTGCCGTTGACGCTGTTCTCCACTGGAGCCGTGAACACTTCGCCGTCAGGCATGTTCTTCTCGCCGTAACAGTTTACCCATTTTCTGCCTTTGACGCTGAAGACTAGATCGGTGTCTTCTCCGGTTATGTGTATCTTGCCTGCCTTGTCGAGGTTGTCGCAGATTTTTTCTTGGTCCCTGCATATTTTCTTCCATTCTGCTATCGGATCTTTTTTGTCCACCAAGCAGCTTTTGTAAACGAAGTCTTCGTACTCTGTCAGAGACATGGCGGCTTCTTGTGCCCCATCGTTAATTGGATAAGGCAGAAGAGTCCATCTGAGTTTTCCTTCAGTAACGCGATTGCTGAATATTTCTGAGAGTTCTTTTCTTGACGCTTGGAACGTCTTGATCAATGACGAGTTAATGTTGCTGAGTCTCCGGGGATTCGGCTCAGCGAGCAGTGCTATGCTCACGTCCATGTTTTCGTATATGAACTTGTCAAAGGGTGAGACAAACTTCAACTGATGCTCCTTAGCATGCTTAAAGAATGTGTAGTCAGCGTAGAGGCTTGGAATAATCCATGGGTAAGCGTCAGCCAACAAGCATTCTTTGTAGATCTCAGTCATCAATGGAGCTGATTGCGTGCTTCCTCGTATGACAACTTTTTCTTTAGGTTTCACGTTTACACTGTAGCGAACGCAGAGGTTCGCCAACTTCTCGACTCTCTTGTCAACCATCAGGCTGTCCAACCAAACGTTTTATCATTTAACCCGCTATTTGGTAAGCCTCAGCTTTTATGACTTATGGAAAATCTCGATTGGGATCTCATCTGCATAAGGCAATGATCCCAGAACCACTGCAGATATCTTACGGCAATCGAAGATCAGGAAGCATGCCCGAATGTCAGTGTTTCGCGCAAGCGCCTGTGTCTCTATGAAGTACTGTCTTGTCTCCTCTTTGAATTTTAAGGACCTGCGCAGCGTTGCCTTTGTTCATCGAAATTTCCAAAAAGCCGTGGCTCCCGATTAGGGCAAGTGGGATATGTTCTTTCGTTTCTGAATAGGTTTTGCACAACTTCAGTTTCAGTTGGGCATTACCAATTTTGACGTTTGCTGTTTCTCCCATGTCCATAGATTCCAGCTGTTCTTTGCTGATGTTTGTGATAATGTTTCCAAAGCTGTCTATGTGCAAAACTTCGCCGATAATTTCGTTTTTCTTCTGGGCAATTTTTGCAAAATTAGGTTTCGTGATCTTCTTTATTTCAGATCCAAACTCCTTTAATTCTGTACCATTCACCAAGTGTGCTGCGGCTGGCGCGAAAATGTCTCTTCCATGAAACGTGCTTGACACTTTGGGAAGCATAAGTCGTGGATTTGTTATTTCATAAATGTGCGTTATTCCTTGATTATTTGCTGCTAGGACTAATACTCCATTATCTGGTCCGATGAAAAACGCCTTCTTTGTCTGGATAAGCAGTGGCCGTCTCTTTGTTCCGACGTCAGGGTCTATAACTGCCACATGGACTGTGCCCTCGGGAAAATACGAAGCTGCACAGGTCAATATGAACGCGCCTATTCTTATATCGAATTTGTCCACATTATGTGAAATGTCCACGATGCGTGCGTCTGGACACAAGTTGAGAATTACGGCTTTCATCTCTGCCACATAGGGATCGCTCAAACCAAAATCTGTCGTCAAACTAATAACAGGGCAAACCATGAAACCATTTTTAAGCGTCTTCAGAATAATTAGCTTTCCGCACTTATCGAAAGAAGGAAAACACCGATGTCTAGAAAAACAGAACTTGTAGCGAAAGACGTCGCACTCACGGTAACATTCGCAGCTCTGTACGCCGTTTTCGGCTTGATAAAACTCTCCCCAATAATCGGATTACCCGGCCAAGCAATAACAGCAGCCGCCATAATAGCTCCAATAATAGGCATACTGGCAGGTCCATACATAGGCGCTCTTTCCACACTTTTAGGCGGCACAATTGGACTTTTTTTCGGTGCCATACCTCAACCGAGCTTCGCCTCAGGATTAATCGCAGCAACATGCAGTGGATTGATAAGCAGACAAAAGAGACTGATCGCCATCCCAATCTACGCCATTCTCTTGACAGGCTATGCCTTCTACCCAGTAGTCGGACCTGCATGGCTTTATCCAACAGTCATTTGGTTCCAGCTAATCGGCCTCATCATTTTGGTCTCGCCACTACAAGCCGTGGCTTCAAAAAATCTTAACTCGAACAATTACTCGTGGCTCCTCTGCTCCTTCTTCATAACCTCGCTCACTTCAACTTTGACAGGGCAAATCGCCGGAAACCTCACCCTCGAAATAATACTCACGCAGGACACAAACTACTTCACAGGAACATGGATAACAACCACACTAATCTATCCAATAGAGAGAATTATTATTGCGCTTGCAGCAGCATTAACTGGTACAGCACTATTCAAGGTTTTGAAATCCGCAAACCTCATGCCCCTCCTGAACCATTCGAACTCGCAAAAGTCCCCATAAAGATGCATTCTTTGGACGGCATCATCATGTCTGCACCGCCGCAAACGCCTTCATCGAAATCCACAGGAGCATCTTTGATCAACACTATAGGCGTTTTCTCGGTTGCTTCACCCATCAACAGATGAGCCGCTGCAGCCAAATCATCCGCCACCGCATGCCTCGTGATCATGATGGGCTTCCCGTAAAGATCAACGCTTCTTCTATGGTCTCTTATCGGTTTGAAACCGGCTACCGCTAACGCCAATCCGATTGTTCCAATCCTAAGCGGCACCAAACCACTGTCCACAATCAAAACAGCCACACGCTTACCAATTCTGTGCTTGATATCTTCACGGATCTTCCTAGCCCATTCTTTTGTGTTAGTTGGCCAAAGAACAACATAGTCTTCAAGCACATTCTTGTTGTCTATTCCAGCATTAGCCGCCAGAACACAATCTTTGAGCGTCAATATTGCTTTTTCAACGCCGCCATAAATTTTCTCTGCTTCACGCAGCACAAGCTCAGCAAACTCTGGCTTCAAAGAATACTTCCTCGCTAACTCTCTCGCCTTTTCAGAAGGTTTGATCTCGCTCAGTTTCACTAGTCTGCCTTCGGCGTAGGAGACGATTTTCGAGCTAATGGCTAGCACATCATTTTCTTCTAACTGCAAATTTTGCTCATTGAGCGTTTCAAGAATGATCTCGACAAGATCGTCGCCTGTCTTGATCAGTCTTGTTTTTACTGCGTAAAGTTTCAACTTTTTTCAGCCTCCGTGAACGACTGGAACGAGAACAAGCTCATCGCCATCCTTGAGTTTTGTCTCTAATCCGTTCAGTACTCCAATTTCTTTGCCGTTCACAAGCATCAGCACATTTGTCCTCGGATCATCTAATTCAGGGTCTATCAGCGCCCGCCTGAGTTTGGGTTGTTCCTCGATAAGCTTATTCACAACCTCCCTCAGAGAGACTGCGTTTTCAAAATTTAGACTAAGCTTGCTTTTCTTAGACGAGGCACGTAAAGACCCTATGAACCGAATAGTAATGACCATGTCTTTTTCGTCCTACAAAACCACTATCACGGAAACATCATTCACGTTTGTGCCCGTCTGGCCAGTAAAAATCAAATCATCAAGCTTCTGCAGGAAATGGTAAGAATCATTATCAGCCAAGAAATGCTCCGCAACTATTCCAGCATCTGCCGCTCTAACCAATGTCTTTCCGTCAACAATAGCTCCAGCCGCATCTGTCGGTCCATCAATGCCGTCGGTGCTTAGCGAAGCCACAACTGCACCGTTCAAACCGCCTATTTTCAGAGCTGCAGCCAAAGGAATCTCCTGGTTTCTTCCGCCTATACCCTTACCTTTGACGATGACGGTTGTTTCTCCACCAATGACTATTCCAGCAGGCTTGGAAACAGGGTTTCCTGAAGCCAGAACTTCGCGAGCGACTGTCGCAAGAATTGCACCTACTTGTCGTGCTTCGCCTTCCAGAGTGGCTGAAAGCAACAGAGTGTTCAAACCAGCTGCTTTCAGAGTATTGCATGCCGCAATGCTTGCGGATCTGTTGTTCCCAATTACAACGTTGTAGGTTTTTTTGAAAGCTTCATCATCAGCCTTTGGTGTCTCAGCAATCAGGCCTTTCTCAACATCATTCAAAACTTTTCTGATTGCCAGCGGGGTCTTATCCCATAAGCCATACTTTTTCAGGACATTAACGGCGTCAGCAAACGTCGTTGAGTCTGGAACCGTCGGGCCAGAAGCAATAAAGTCCAGTGGATCGCCCACTACATCAGAGAGAATGAGATTCAGAATTGTTGCTGGGTAAGCCTTTTTCGCAAGCCAGCCTCCTTTAAAAGCGGAAATGTGTTTCCGGACGGTGTTAATTTCGTTAATGTTGGCGCCGCTCTTGAGCAACGTGTTGGTCAGAGCCTTTTTGTCTGAGATTGAGATGTCGCCGCGTGGTAACGGCATAAGGCTTGAACCCCCTCCTGAGATTAGACAGATAACCAGATCATCTTTTTCAGCTTGTTCAGCTATTTCCAGCATTTTTCTTGTCCCTTTAACGCCTGCCTCGTCTGGGGTTGGGTGACTTGCTTGATTAAGCGTGATTTTCGCTGTTTTGCTTCTATCGCCTCTTGGAACGTTCACAATGCCCGCTGTAATATTCTTGTCAAGAAGCTGTTCCAGCGCCTCAGCCATTGAACCACTTGCCTTGCCTCCTCCCACTACGTACACATGTCTGAACTTTTTCAAATCAAAAACGTGTTCATCAACTTTCAGGACAGAGTTCTTCAAGATCATTCGTGACTTGATTAACTGTTGCGGGTCAACAGCATTCACCGCAGCTTCCAAACTGTTCAGCGCTAGTTCTCGCGCTTTCCTGTCAAACTGTGTCATGCCATTACTGATTAGTTGCTGTTTGCTTCTTATCGTAATCATTTTTGGAAACCATTGTGCGGTTTTCATCAAGCAATGCGTAAGTGTAATAAGTCAATGCTAATAAAGAATTTCGCAGTTCAATATGCATGGTGAACGTTATGCCTAAACCAGAGATCTATATCACGCGAGAGCTTCCAGAAAGAGGCCTAAACATAATAAAAAAGCACTTTGACGCTGAGGTATGGCCTGAATACGCGCCTCCGCCGAAGAAAACGATAATGGAGAAGGCGAAAAACGTCGATGCACTTGTCTCGCTTCTCTCGGACAAGATAGATGCGGAAGTATTCAATGCATCACCAAAGCTAAAGATAGTTTCACAACTGGCAGTAGGCTTTGACAATATAGATATACCTGAAGCCACAAAACGCGGAATCTACGTCACAAACACGCCAGAAGTACTGACGGACACAACAGCAGATTTCGCTTGGTCACTGCTTATGGCCGTCGCAAGGCGGATCGTCGAAGCAGACAAATACGTGCACACTGGACAGTGGAAAGTCGGCTGGCACCCAGCCATGCTGACAGGCCGAGATATTCACCATACAACCATCGGAATCGTCGGTGCCGGAAGAATCGGCTACGCCATGGCTAAAAGAGCTAAAGGCTTTGACATGAACATACTGTTCTACGATGTCATCCCGAGGCCAGAGATGGAAAAAGACTTTGGCGCAAAGAAAACCGATTTGGACACGCTGTTGAAGGAATCGGACTTCGTGAGCCTCCACGTTCCGCTAATGAAGGAGACACACCACCTGATCAACGCTGAAAAACTGAAGCTGATGAAGAAAACCGCCTACCTCATCAACAACGCACGCGGACCAGTAGTTGACGAGAAAGCACTGTACGAAGCTTTGAAGAATGGCCAGATCGCAGGAGCTGGACTCGACGTCTTCGAACAGGAGCCTACGCCACTGGATAACCCGCTGCTAAAGCTTGACAATGTAGTTGTGGCGCCGCACATTTCAAGCGCAAGTCTTGAAACGAGAGCCAAAATGTCAGAGATAGTCGCAGACAACCTTGTCTCATTCTTCGAGGGAAAGAAACCGCCTAATCTCGTGAACCCAGACGTGATGAAGGTTAAGCCGCTGGCGAAGCTGTTTTGACCATCGATTCATGCTTCAGCAAGCTGTAACGGTTAAATACTCCCTATCTTTTACCTTTCTTTTCCTTTCAAATCAAGGTGACAACAAGTGAACTCCATCTTTGCCAAAAGAATGGAAGCTTTAGGAACAGAAACAGCCTTTGAAGTTCTCGCAAAAGCCAAAGCCCTTGAAAAACAGGGAAAAGACGTGGTACACCTAGAGATCGGCGAACCAGACTTTGATACGCCTAAGAACATTAAAGAAGCTGCGACAAAAGCGCTCAACGCCGGCTACACGCATTATGGTCCTTCAGCAGGACTTCCAGAATTCCGAGAAACGATTGCACAATATGTTTCAAAGACCAGAGGAATAAAAGCGGAAGCAGACGAAGTTGTCGTGACGCCTGGCGCCAAGCCAATAATGTTCTATAGCATATTTGCCTTAGTTAACCCAGGCGAGGAAGTCTTATATCCGAACCCAGGCTTTCCGATTTACGAGTCGCTGATAAACTTCGTTGAAGCCAAACCCGTGCCGATTCCACTGTTAGAGGAGAACGACTTCAGACTTGACCCAGAATACGTCAAGTCAAAAATCACCAAGAAAACAAAGCTGATCATACTCAACTATCCTGAAAACCCGACAGGCGGAATCCTGACAAAAGACGACTTGAAAGTCATCGCCGACTGCATTGCTGACCGCGACGACATATTTGTCTTGGCCGACGAGATTTACAGTCGAATAATCTACGAGGGCAAACATGAAAGCATAACTTCACTGCCCGGAATGAAGGACAAGACAATTCTGCTAGATGGTTTCTCAAAAACTTATGCCATGACCGGATGGCGCCTCGGCTACGGTGTAATGCGGAAAGATCTAGCTCTGAAAGTTGCTCAACTGATGACTAACTCGAATTCTTGCACTGCCAGCTTCACCCAAATGGCAGGCATTGAGGCCCTCAAAGGCCCGCAAGGCGACGCAGAGAAGATGGTTGCCGAGTTCAAGAAACGCAGAGAGCTTATAGTTTCAGGCTTGAACAGTATCAAAGGGATTTCATGCAAGAAGCCGCGTGGAGCCTTCTACGTTTTTCCAAACATCAAAGGCACAGGTATGGATTGTCGCAAGCTTGGCGATCACCTGCTCTACAACGCGGGTGTCGCTGTCTTGCCAGGCACATCCTTCGGCAAATACGGTGAAGGCCATTTGAGACTGTCCTTTGCGAACTCAATTGAGAATATAAAGAAGGCTTTGGATCGCATCGCTAAAGCTGTTTAGAAGTAGGCTCGGGCCTATTCCTCTATTTTTTCTTCAGTCAACGTTTCAACAATGTCTGTAGCAAGTTGCAACAAGCTGTCAGCCTGTTTCATGGCTTTTTCGCCATCAACTTCCTCAACCTGACTGAGCTGTTGCACGACCTCCTCGATCTCAACGAGACATTTCAAAACTGGATCAGTGATGGCTTGTGGTTTGGTTTTCTCGGCAGTGTCCCTTATGACCACTTCAATGAAAGCAGGTTCGCCTAGACTGTAGTAGATGGCGTTTCGCGCTTTTCTGACTGATTCCAAAACTAGACTCGGAGCCATATAGGGCATTTTTCTTGCAGCTTCAAGCTCGGCTTTAGCTTCACGCAAATATCTCAAAGCCCAGCCTTTGCGGTATCCGTCCATCACTGGGCTTCGCCTTCTTCTTCCTCTTCGGGGATCTCTTCTGCTTCTTCTCCGGCCAGATAGCGTGTAATATAGCCGGCAATCTGGTTCCTTATTTTTGTTGTAATCCCGCTGACAAGTTGGTTGACCAAATGCTTATTCTCTTCAAAATCCGCAGAGAACTTGTCAGGAAAACGTCTCACCAGTTCTCTAGCCGTCCGTTTGACTTGATCTGTTCGCACATTTCCCAAGCTATAGTCTCCTTGAACCATGTGATATAATTGTTCATATGTCTTCAGTGTTCATGGTGTACTGAAGTTAGCTCTCATAAGAGCAACAAGACTAATTTAACCTTTCTCAGCTTGTAAAAAGCTGAATGAGTGAATCTAGATCATCGGCAACTTTGCTAATCCAGTTTCTTTCCACACTTGTGGCAAAAACTAGCGCCTTCAGGATTGCCTTGGCCACAGCTTGAACAGGTCATGGTATCTCCATGCGTTGTTTTTCGAATGTTTTCTCTTGCAGTTTTGAAGGCTTTCTCGATCTCTTTAGAAGCCGTTGAAAAAGCTTTCTCCAGCTCCCGTTCCATTCTATGAAGCCCTTCGCGCCAATCCTCAGAAAAAGCATTAACACCAGCGTCTACTCCTTTCTTAGTTCTAGCACCACACTTTAGACAAAAGTTCGCGTCCTCGGCCAGCTTCTCGCCACATTTTGAACAAAACACCATAAACTTTCACCAATAAGTAAACACGCCAAAAGATTGATTTAAACATTGCCTGAATCAAAGAGCCCTATGCTGGATTTTGACAACAATCGTGTTTGAAATAAAGTTGAAAGCTCTCTGTCTTCTTGATGGATAAAGAATCCATCCCAGCAAGCAGTCCAGTGGAAGTATGAACGCCTTTCCAACAGCTTCAATAGCCGCTTGCCCCATGTTGATGTTCTCTCCATCTAACTTCACAACTTTTATTCTCATGATCATCTTGCCTACTGATTGACCATAAGCACCATCCATCAACACCCAATACAAGAAGTAGACAACATTGCTGAATCCGAAATCGAAGAAAGGCACCCAGCTCAAGACATCTGAGGGCCAAACATAGGTAGGCCAGCCGACCCACAGGAACAGACGTATTGAATTGATCGCCGCTCCAAGGATTACAATGTCGATCAGCCATGCAACAAACCTGTCTCCCCAGTACGCCAGTTTCGGAGCAGACAAGGCTTCAACAGGAGCACCACATTTCGGACAATAAGCAGCATCCTCAGACAGTTCGCTTCCACAATTCTTGCAGTAAGGCATGAACTTGACCCCTGAAAACGCACAATTACGTGATCCAGTATATATTTTTCACTGTTGCAATCAAGCGGTTCAGAAACGAATGAGCCTTCTACATCACAACGCTAAAAGAAAAAGCGGGGAATTGTTCCTCGGTTAGATTGTGAACAGGTTCCAGATTCCGGACGTGATTGTCCAGATTCCGAAACCTAGTAAAGCCAGCACCAAGGCAATTATGATGAAGATTATCACTGCAACTATGCTTATCGCGAATGCTTTGAGCCAACCACAGTCGAAAAAATGTTTTGTCAAAGCAAGCCAGATGATGAGTTGAATCAGCGAAGCAAGTATGCCCGCAAAAAAGACAGAGAAGATAGAGCCAAAAATCGTTCCGATAAAAACTATCCAGATCGCATCGGTAAGCTTTGCCTTTTGCTTGTCAGTCAAAGCTCTGCCAGCCAGCCATAGAGCAGGAGACAACACAATTGTGGGAATAAGGATATGCAGAATTAGGTCTATCACAAGCTTATCCAAATTGGCAGCCAAATTTCCGCAATCCTCCAAATATCATCGTTCGATATCTCAATATCGTCTTAATAATATTTGTCACACATGATCTAAAACCTGCCAAACCTAGTTCATCAAAACCACGCTTCAAATTGGAAATTAGCTGAGCTGAGCAGTTTCTGTCGAGAAGAAAACCTGAAAATTCTTCAAGATCTGCTCTGAGACCTCAATTTCTGGAAACTGTTTGATCTGGGCTATGGCTTTCACAACGACTGGTATGTAGGCAGGTGTTGTTCTTTTTCCCTCGAAGGGTTTTCTGAAGTAGTGGACTGGCCCGTCTGTTTCCGTCATTAGGTTAGTCAGCGGCACTTTTCTGACGACATCTTGTATGCCATTTGAATATGCTATCGGTGGCCCTTCTGTTATGCAGTACCCGTTCGTTACTGCTTTGTCCAACGCGCTTATTGGGTTACTGAACCAGTGAAGCAAAACTTTATTCAACCTGTAAGAAGGCAGCATATCCACAATCTGCGCTGTCGTACCCCGCGAATGAACAACCACGGGCAAGTCTAGTTTTTCAGCCAAATGCAACATTTCATCAAAAACCTTCATTTGCTTATCCCAGACATCCATGTATTTGGAGTCTAAACCGATCTCTCCGATTGCAACCAAAGCCTTGTTGTTTCTCTGCTCCTCAATGAGGCTAATCGTCTGCTGCTTCTCTTCTTCCGTTATTGTCTGCACGTTCCAAGGATGAATTCCTAGAGCAGCATAGACCAGCCCAGAATATTTCTCTGCCAGCCTCAAGCTTTCCCTACAGGTTTTCAAATCCACAGAATTTGATACAATAGCCACAACGTTCGCTTTTCTGCCCTCGGAAATAACCTCATCAACACAGCCAGCATATTCCTCGTCTGAAAGGTGAACGTGAGCATCAACGAATCGCATGTTTTTCTCTCACAGACTTTCTTGCAGATTAGCTATTAACCACTTTAATATTTTCTCCTCTTGAGCAATATTCTCAGGCATCCGTGGCTGCTTGTGCCGAATACTCAACAAGAACCGTTAAATACGCCTTCTAATAGAAAAAGACGCTACGAGGAGTCTTTATGACCGATTTAAATTTAGCTGTAGCTCCCATGCACAGACTCTGCAAAAAAGCAGGAGCCGACCGCGTGAGCGAAGCCGCAGCGAAAGAACTTGCTAAGGCGTTGGAAGAGATCGGCGTGAAAATCGCCAAGGAAGCCTTGGATTTTGCAATGCATGCTGGCAGAAAAACCATAAAATCAGAGGACATAGAGATCGCTGCTAAAAAAATCATGGTCAGATAACCCCTTCTTTCCCTTTCTCTTTTTGTACAAACCAAACGTAATGTTGAAATAACTCCATAGCATTTCTAGCGTAGAAAGCCTAAAGAACTGCGAAACAACCTTCACTTGATAGAAGCTGATAATAATGGGTGGAAAAAAGAAACTTAACCTGAAACAGATGGAGCGACAGCAAGGCAAGAAAGACGAAGAAGACGCAAAGAAAGAAAAGAAAAAAGAGAAGGCTGGACCACCGAAAGAAAAGAGGCTACTCGGAATCGTCGCTCCAGACGTCAAGAATGAGAAGTTAGTCGGCGAACTGAAGAAAATGAACGTTCTCACCCCATTCGCTGTGGCGTCGCGTCTCAACATACGAATCAGCGCTGCAAAAGATTTTCTTAAACAACTTGAAGCAAACGGCACCATCCACATGGTTTCAGGAAACCATAACATCAAAATATACAAACCAGACTAGCACAACAGTCTGCCTTCCAAATTCTTTAAGCTCTTCATAGAGCATAAGGAGCGTATAATTTATCGCCGAGTTTCCAGAGAGAATCTACACTCAAACAGAAGTGAAGAAAGCTAAGGAACTTATCGACAAAGGCTACAGACACGAGATCAAAATCAAGGGAAACCTTAACTTCAGACAGAAAGTCGAAAAAGCTTTGGAACATATTAAAACTGCAGGTTACTACGATCTTTTAGTAGCATACATTAGGGAAATAGAAGAGATCGATGGATTGACCCAGCTTCGAAACGCTGATGCCGCAATATGGACTAACAGATACGCTGTCCAAAATCCGGTTGATGCTGCCAGTATCTTCGTGCAGAAAGCGAATCACATGAAAGAATACCTGGAGCTCACGGACTATTATGGTGGAGAAGCTGAAAAACGCTCAAACTCAAAACGTATAGAATTTCTCGAAAAACTAAAAACAAAAAGCCAAGAAAAAGAAGTAAAAGCAGAATGTGGAAGACTTCTGAACCTGTGGCGCGAAAGCTCACTGGTTTACTAGTTGCTCAACCCTGATCTTTGTACCACTTTTCACTTGCTTGAACAATTCCAGATTCTTTGTAATCTTGCCCAATATGTTCACTGGACTATACGGTTGGGTGACGCCGTAAAATATGCATATGGCGCTTCCCATTGGCCAAAACGCAATCGTTCCATTTTCCACGGTTGCTTTCGCCTTCTCCTCGCCCATCTTGATAGGAGTTTCAAAGTAAACCTCTTCCTTCCATAGTGCCGCTCTGCCCTCAACAGGAAGCTTTCTAATTATCATGTCAATTGTTCGGGGCGCCAGAAAACGGACTAGTTCTGCTTCGGCTTCACCTAGACCTTCGATGATAAGCTTGATCCTCACACGTGAAACGTCTGCAGTTGTTTCTTCGCCAATCATCTATTTTCCACATCTTTTCAGAAATTCATCAATAATCTGCTCGAGTGACACTGGGCCAAGCACTTTGAGCTCGTATCTCACCCTGACGGTTGGCTTGTTCAATGTTATTACTCTTCGCAAATCGATCGGCGTGCCTATAGCGATAACGTCACAGGGGATGCGTTCAATTGTCTCCTTCAACTCAGCCACTTGCTTGTCGCTGTAACCCAAAGCAGGAAGAATAGCACCTAAATGTGAATACTTTTTGTAGGCCTCTTGAATTGAGCCAACGGCATATGGTTTCGGATCAACGATTTCCTTTGCACCGGCGTTCTGAGCCATTATTGTGCCTGCACCGTAAGGCATGTTACCATGTGTCAACGTCGGACCGTCTTCGATGACAAGTACACGTTTGCCTCGGATCAGCTCAGAATTGTCAGCAGTCACAGGCGAAGCAGCGTCCAAAATCTTCGCTTTCGGGTTGATCAGCTTGATGTTCTCTCTGACTTGCGTCACTTTTCGCGGATCAGCTGTGTCAACCTTGTTGATTATGACAACATCGGCCATTCGAACGTTTTCTTCACCCGGATGGTAAGTGAGCTCATGTCCAGGTCTATGCGGATCAGCCATGACTATGTTCAGATCTGGCTTGTAGAAGGATGTGTCGTTGTTGCCTCCATCCCAGACTATCACGTCTGCTTCTTTCTCAGCTTCGCGCAGAATCTTTTCGTAGTCCACTCCCGCATAGACGATTATGCCGTTGTCAATGTGCGGCTCATACTCTTCTCTTTCCTCGATCGTACACTTGTGCTTGTCTAAGTCTTCGTATGAAGCGAAACGCTGCCACACTTGCTCCCTTAAGTCGCCATAAGGCATAGGATGCCTGATAGCTACAACTCTCAAGCCTTTGCTTTTCAGAATCTTTGCGACTGTTCGGCTGGTTTGGCTCTTGCCTGAACCTGTTCTTACAGCACAAATGGAAACTACTGGAACCTTCGACTTCAGCATCGTGGTTTTCGGACCCATCAGGCGGAAATCTGCGCCGCTGGCCAGCACCAGCGAAGCTTTGTGCATTATATACTCGTGTGAAACGTCGCTGTATGCGAAAATCACTTGATCAATATCATGTTCTTTGATAAGCTTTGGCAGATCCTCTTCAGGCAATATCGGTATGCCTTTCGGATAATTGGCGCCTGCAAGTTCTGTCGGATAATTTCTTCCCTCGATTCCCGGAATCTGTGTGGCAGTGAAAGCTACAACCTCGTAAGCGTCGTTGTTCCTAAAGTAGACATTGAAGTTGTGAAAGTCTCTACCTGCCGCGCCCATTATAATAATCTTAGTTTTTTGCATGATAGAGTTCTCCTCAAAACCCCAGAGCGGGATTTCAATAATAACATGCGATTCTATTTAAACCTAGCGTGGAAGAAATTGCTAATGCAATAGATTCAACAGAGTCTTTGCGATGTAATCTATCTGTTCTCCGGTTACGCTAGGATGTACTGGCAAAGACAGGACTTGCCTTGAAGCTTTCTCAGTTTCAGGCAACTTGTACTTACCATACTTCGCATAGAAGGGCATCAGGTGAATTGGATTCACGTAGCAGATCGTAGCTCCGATCTCCTTATCTTTCAGACCTTCAACAACTTTATCTCTCTGCGCTTTCTTAGCATTCTTCAATCTCACCGTGTAAAGGTACCAGCTGTGCTTGTATCCATCTGGCACTGTTGGCAGCTGCAAGCTCTTAGATTTTGCCAGTCTTTCAGACAATCTCTTAGCGTTCGCTCTTCTTTTAGCCACGAACTTTGGAAGCTTCTTGAGCTGTGCACAGCCTATTGCTGCTTCGATCTCTGGCATGTGATAGTTGTGTCCCAGCATGCCTGAGAGGTATTTTTCTTTCTCTCCGTGGCTTCGCATGTACCGCGTGGTCTCCGCGATCTTGTCATCGTTTGTCGTTATCATTCCGCCCTCGCCTGTGGTCATGTTTTTGCTTCCGTAGAAGCTCCAGCAGGCGGCGTCAGCATAGGCTCCAGGCGGTTTCCCTCTGTAAGATGCACCGTGCGCTTGGGCCGCATCCTCGATAATCTTTAACCCGTGCCTGTCAGCTATCTCTTTTATAGGCTGCATATCAGCAGGCAGGCCGTAGAGATCAACGGGCATTATAGCCTTAGTCTTCTTGGTTACGGCTTTTTCAATAGCTTTCGGCGAAATCGTGTACGTTGCTGGGTCAATGTCTACGAAGACAGGTTTTGCTTCAATCATAACTACGACTTCGGCAGTTGCTACGAAGGTAAAGCTCGGCAGAATAACCTCATCACCATGTTTCACTCCGGCAGCCACAAGCGAAGAGTGCAATGCAGCTGTTCCAGTGTTCATGGCTATCGCATGTTTTGCTTTCATGAATTTTGCGAAGGATTTCTCGAATTCTGTTACCATCGGGCCCGCGCCCAGACCGTGGGTGAGACCGCCGCTCTTCATAACTTTGACAACGGCTTTGATTTCCTCGTCGTCTATTTGTGGAGCATTTATTGGAATCATGTCTTTTCCTGTCTAGTCGTATGTGTGTTTTCATAATTAGCTTTATGGTCAACATAGAAGAGTGATCGCTCTGCTAATTCCGTTACGGTGATTCTGTGTATTTCTGCGCCTATTGTTTTACGTTAAGACTGCGATTTTCTTTACAGAAAGAATAATAGAAAGGTACAGCCCAAAAGGTGTTTCAAACAGGCTTACAGTTGGCTACACGCATGACAAGGATAGGCGTCTACGTCTGCCATTGCGGCTTGAACATTGCCGGAACCGTTGATGTTGAAAAGGTCGCTGAATACGCCAAAACCTTGCCAGATATCGTGGTGGCCAAGCATTACACTTACATGTGTTCTGAGCCAGGACAGCGCATGATCCAAGATGATATAAAAGCTCTGAAGCTGGACAGAATAGTCATAGCCACTTGTTCGCCACGCATGCATGAAGAAACATTCCGCAAAGCAGTTGCGGAAGCTGGGCTCAATCCCTACTTGCTTGAAATTGTCAACCTGCGCGAGCATGTCTCATGGCCGCATAGCGAGGAGCCAGAAAAAGCCACAGAGAAAGCCAAAGCCCTTGTCAGAATGGGTGTTGCTCGCGTGAAGCTTCTTGAACCGTTGGAAAAACGTCGAGTAAGCATCTTCAAGGACGTTTTGGTGGTAGGCGGAGGTATCGCAGGCATTCAAGCCTCATTGGATTTGGCAAACGCAGGTTTCAAAGTGTATCTTGTGGAGAAAGCGCCAAGCATTGGCGGACGTATGGCTCAACTGGACAAGACGTTTCCGACGCTTGACTGCAGCGCGTGCATTCTGACGCCGAAGATGGTGGATGTTGCGAAGCATCCGAACGTCACGCTCTTGACGAACTCTGAGGTTGAAAGCGTGAAAGGGTTTGTCGGAAACTATGAAGTTGCAATTGTAAAGAAGCCAAGATATGTTGATGGAGACAAGTGCGTGGCCTGCGAGTTATGCACAAAAGTCTGCCCTGTGAAAGTTCCGGACAAGTTCAATGAACGATTAGGCAAGACTCGAGCCATTTCGATTTATTCTTCTCATGCTGTTCCCAAAGTGGCTACGATAGATCCTGACTTCTGCCTCAGATTGAAGACAAAGAAGAAGGACGTGTGCGGCAAGTGTGCCCAAGCATGCGAAGCCAAAGCCATAAACTTTGAACAGCAACCGGAAACGGTTCAGCTCAAGATAGGCGGCGTCATAATCGCTGTCGGATCAGAGGTTTTTGACGCTTCAAGAATGCCTGAGTATGGTTACGGGCGTTTTCCGAACGTTATTTCGAACATTGAGTTTGAGAGAATATCAGATGCTTCTGGACCCACTAACGGCAAGATTCTTTCCCCTAAGACTGGTCAGCCGCCTCGAACCGTGGTCTTTGTTCAATGTGTTGGTTCCAGGGATAAGCGTTTTCACGAATACTGTTGCCGCGTAGGCTGCATGGTCAGTTTGAAGCAGGCGATTCTTGTCCGTGAGAAAATGGGCAGAGACGTGAACATCTATGTTTGTTTCAACGATCTCCGATCCTTTGGTAAAGGTTATGAAGAGTTCTATCGTCGAGCCAGAGACTTGGACATAAATTTCGTAGCAGGCATTCCTTCGGACGTTCGAATGGCGTCAGATGGTTCGCTTTACTTCGATGTTTTTGAACGTGGAACAAGCAAGCTTCTGGAAATGCACTCAGACATGGTTGTACTTGCAAACGGACTGGTTCCAAGCAGCGACATCACCGAAATCAACAAGCTGTTTCACGCTTCAAGAAGCGCAGATGGCTTTCTGCTCGAAGCTCATCCGAAGCTACGGCCGCTTGAATGCTCTACTGCAGGCATATTTCTGGCAGGAGCTTGCCAAGGACCGAAGGACATTCCGGATACGGTGGCACAGGCAAGTGGGGCGGCAGCGAAGGCTATGGATCTGCTGGCGAGTGGCGAAATTGAGCTTGAACCGCTAAAAGCTGTTGTAGATGAAGACCTGTGCAGCGGCTGCCGAGTATGCGAATCCCTGTGTCCCTTTTCGGCAATCGAAATGAAGAGAGAAACAAAAATAGACGAAGAGAAGCTCAGAGCGGAAGTTATTGAAGCCATGTGCCAAGGCTGCGGCTTGTGCAGTGCCGCTTGCCCAACTGGAGCCATCAAGATTCAGCAGTACAGCAACAAGCAGGTTCTAGCACAAGTGGACGCTGCGCTCGCAGAAACGAAGGGAGGAAACTAGACAATGAGCCTGATTGACTCGATGTCAATGGCGAAGCCAAACCTCAAGACAAAAAGCAAAATTCTGGCGAAACTTCGCGGCCGAGATTTGGTCAACTGTTTCCAATGCATTAAATGCACGAGCGGATGCACTGCCTTGAAGCTTCTGGAGCTAGAGCCTCATGAGATTGAGAAACTGGTGAACCTGGGACTAGTTGACGAGCTGGTGTCTTCTGACATTATCTGGACTTGCGTGACATGTCTCAAATGTGTGCAAAGATGCCCGCAGAAGGCTTCACCATACCACGTGATTATTGCGTTGAGGAACTTGGCAGTTGAGAGAGAAGCCAAAATACCTGAAGAGTTCATGAAGAAGGTTTCACAGATTCTGGAAACAGGCCTCGCTGAATCCATGCAGAAAGTGACCACGCGGAAAATGGAGACTTGCGATAGAGAAAGCCTTAAGCTGCCCAAGCTTGCTGGTCCAAAAGAGAGTTTTCAAGCGGCTTTCATGAAGGCTCTGGAGGAAAGATGACGTGATGAAAGCCTCAGTTTTTTGGGGTTGCCGCATACTTACCGAGCAATACGCTTACGAGATGTCGCTTCGCGAGATTCTACCTCGATTGGATGTGGAGCTTGTGGATTTGCGTGAAGCCATGTGTTGTGGTGACCCTGTCAAGAGCGTTAATGATTTTGCCGCTAACTATCTTGGCATCAGAGTGTTGGCATTGGCTAATCTGACAGGTTTGAAGGATTTACTTGTTCCATGCAATCGCTGTCACTTTGTCATTTCGGAAGCAAAACACTTAGTCGATACAGGCGAGAAAACTCGGGAAAAGATCGCCAACTTGCTGAAGGAAGAAGGATTAGAATACAATCCTGATGTCATGGTCTGGCATACAATTGATTTTCTGCATGATCATGTTGGACTGAATTGCATTAAGAAGGTGATCACCAAGCCGTTGAAGGGAATGAAGCTTGCTGTACATTATGGTTGCCAGATTCTGCGTTACACTGATTTGGGCAGGGTGGATGATGCTGAGAATCCAAGGAAGCTTGATGAGCTTATCAACGCTATCGGCGCTGAGACCGTTGATTATTCGGAGAAGCTAGACTGCTGTGGCGCTCATCTGATGCTTAGCCATGTTGATTCTGCGTTGTCGCTGTCTGGAGCCAAGCTTAAAGCTGTTCAAGCTCTGGGCGTAGATGGTTTGGTGGTTTCCTGTCCCGACTGCGGTCTTATGTACGACACGAAACAGAAGGAGGCTACGTCCACGGTTGGAGCTAAGCTTAGTCTTCCAGTAGTTTACTATACGCAGCTGTTAGGTTTAGCATCGGGAATAGGACAGGATAAGTTGGGTTTGCATCTCAACCAGAGCCCTGTTAATCAGCTTTTGTCAAAGGTTTCGGCTTAATCCTTAAACAACTTTTATATTCCTATTTCTGAGTAGTAGGGTTCAAGGTGAAAATTTCATGGTAGAATTTGGTTTCACTGAGGAACAGGAGCTTTTCAGAAACGCCATCCGCGAATGGTGTCAAAAGAACATTCCTCTGGAAAAGATCAGGGAAATGGACAGCAAAGGCGAGATTCCACGTGAGGTTTTGAAGAGCATGGGCGAAATGGGTCTACTTATTATGACTTCGCCGCAGGAACATGGTGGCACAGGGGCTGACTGGGTTACCGCATGTATTGCCGCAGAGGAACTTGGTTATGCTGACGTAAGCATTGCTCTTCCTGTACTTTGGCTCGTTGAGTCATCCTGGGGTTTTGTTGTTGACCGTTACGCAAGCGAAGCCGTGCGAAACGCGTGTATCCGTAAGGCTTTCAAGGGAGACGCCTTTATCGGCATTGCCTCAACAGAATCAGGCGGAGGCTCAGATGTTGCCGCTTTCAAGACCACAGCAAAAAAAGTTGGAAACGATTGGATTCTGAACGGAGAAAAAATGTACATCAGCGGAACTGAAGAAGCAAAGAAGCTGGGCGGCGGCTACTTCGTAATAGCTAGAACGTCACCTGCACTGCCGGGCGCTTCACACAAGGGAATGACAGGCTTTTACTTGCCCTTTGACGCTCCAGGCGTTGAGATTAACAAGCGTTTTGAAGATATGGGAAGAATGGCCATCAGCACAGGCGGCTTCTTGATGAAAGACGTCAAAATACCGGATGAGTACCGTTTGGGCGAAGTGGACAAAGGCTTCTACCTCACTATGGAGGGTTTTGACAACGCTAGAATCCTTATCGCGGCGGTATGTGTAGGCGCTGCCAGACGCGCATTGGACATTGGCATGGAATACATCAAAGAGCGCACGGCGTTCGGCAGACCAATCGGCAAGTTTGAAGGAATCCAATTCGAGCTAGCTGACGACTGGGCACAGCTTGAAGCGTTAAAATCCCTAACATATCAGACGGCATGGATGAATGACATGAAGTACAAGCAGGGCAAGTTTTCAGCTCTTGAAGTAGGCAGATACATTGCTGCATGCAAGCTGATTGCACCGCACTTGGCTTTCGACATATACAAGCATGCGATGATATGGATGGGCGCGTACGGCTACACGAAGGAATGCCCGCTTGAAATGGGATTGCGAGGAATAATGAGCTACTGCGTCGGAGCAGAAGGAGCCAGCAACATACAGAGAACAGTCATAGCCAGAGAACTGCTGGGCAAAGACTACATACCATACAGGTAACAACCTCAATTCTTCACACTCTTGAATTGTTTTTACAGGTTATCAACCTGTTTTCTTTCTTCTATTCTGTTTACGTACTAGATCTTTTCTTCCCAAGGATTTTAGACACAATTGGAAGAACTCGGCTAGATCTAGGCCTATTTCTGCGCACATCAATATATTGTTTCTAAACCAAGGTTGATTTGAGGAGATTCTGTTAAGCTCTGTTTGAAGCCCTTCAACAGTTAGGGATTCATGAGTTTTTCCCATTCTTTCTATTAAATTCGCTAAGGAATCAGTCGCTATAAGCGCTTTGTCAAGTCTGCTTTGAGGCTCAACACCTGCTCCGTGGTCATGCGTTTTTATCGCATGAAGACAATATTCTGAGAGTCTTCCTTCCAGTTTCTCAGCAGCGATCAGTCCATGCTTGCTCATGGCGTTCTTTGTCTCATCATAATCCATATCATGTAGCAAACCGACGAGCCACCATTCTTGCTTGTTCTCATCTAGTTTTTCGGCAAGATCACTCATCAATGTGGAAACCATCACGGCGTGAAAGAGCTTGCTAGAGCTTTTCATAAGGCGAAGTGCTTCGTTCCGTGTAATCATGATGTTGCCCTCAGCATCGAGTATCAAGTATTCAATGGTCTCGTTTAAAGCAATTGTCTCCAATGATGCCCCAGAATATGTATAACTGAATTTGGCTATCTGCTGAGCCTCGCTTGAACATATTTAGAGAAAAAGATGGTTCTGAGTTCATTCTCAAATACTTCTTAATAATAAATCTAGGCGATTATAGAGAAATCTTGCTGCTTTCTCAGAAACTGTCACGAGAAAATGAAAATTGGTAGTTTCAGGCAAGAGATTTTAATCGGGCTCTTCAATAAGGCTACTACGGCTAGGAGTAAGATGGCGCAACAAAGATTGGATCAACTATTCCCAAAGACGGAAAATAGACCGGCTGAAAGCGTTGAAAAAACAGTTCAGCCTATCAGCCAACCGAAGAAAAAAGAGCAAGAAATCAGAAAACAGGGTTCTACTCCTTTGGCTCCAGACAATCTGCCTCCATCGTATTTTGTCTCTGCCACATACAATGGTCGCCTCAAGAAGGCGGTTATCAAGCTTTACGAGCCAGACTCGGGGCAAATATATTTCTGGCTTGACAACACTGGACATCAGCCATATTGTCTTACTAATCTTTCACCTTATGAACTCGAAAAACTTGATCGGGTGAAAAATCACGAGGGCTTCGACCGCTTTGAGATAGTGGAGAAATTCGATCCGCTTCAAGATAAAGAGGTAAGCGTAACCAAGATCATCACAACCGATCCTCTGGCTGTTGGAGGACGCCCGACGGGATGCATAAGGGACATAATTCCAGAAGACTTTCCTAAAGTGTCAGAAGTTCCGATTGATCGCGACCAGATCAAACTCTGGGAGTCCAAGATCAAGTACTATCAATCATATATTTATGACAGGCAGCTTTCGCCTGGAATGCTTTACGAAGTAAAAGACGGAAACTTGATTCAGAAGAAACTTGAAGCTGCTGAGGAAACGGTGGCTCAGATAAAGCAGGTTTTCAAGGATGCCACAGAAGAAGAGCTTCAATTCATCGA
>Ga0299915_10000839_pt1 | contig 22842 bp, 23 predicted proteins | sample RVTome_13_FD_200263 | JGI IMG/M metagenome (GOLD analysis project Ga0299915, IMG submission 200263) | Soil microbial communities from uranium-contaminated site in the Upper Colorado River Basin, Wyoming, United States - RVT92D227 (version 2) ... | reverse complement strand
CTTGTGGACGTTGCGACATATCCACGAAAACTCCGCTTTGTGCCCTATTCAGGGACACAAGCAGGCCAAATCCCTGCAGCAACACCAATTTCTCTTTAATCAAATCGCACGACTGAAAAACCCATCGCTTTACCACCCATCGCCATAATCTTATCAGCGGTTGCAAGAACATCTGCCTGAATCTCTTTAGCGATCATCAGATGTAACGCATCAAGTGTACGGAGTGGAACATCAGTGAGAACAGATAAAAGGTTGACAGCACCTCCCGCCAAGTTTTTGGTTAAAGGGTGGCATATCAGAAAATTCTGCCGGATATCCTCCTGGAAGGCCGCAAACACCTGTGCTTCCATTTTTGAATCGATATTTCTTTCTCTTCGTCGTCTGGCAAGAAGGCATCGTATTTCCACCACAGTAAGTTCACTAATTTGGACGGGGCCATGTTCTTGAATATATTTCTCAACATCATCGGATCTTGCTTCGTTAAGATACCACTTGGCTAAGGCACTTGTATCAAAGTAGATGATTTCGCTCATCGTAGATCTCTATCCTCCCGGACATACTTTTCGCTTCCTTTTCGCATGAGAGACATTTTTTTTCGAAGATCTCGATGGGATGGAACGGGCCTCTTCTTCCCAACTTGCGTTAATCGAGCGATAGCCACTCCCCGACGAGTAATCATTACTTCTCCTTCATCTTGCAGCAAACGGTCCAGTTGTGACAACGATTGTCGGGCTTCTCGTATGGAAAGTATTTTCATCTCCAAACCTCCTCCTTATGGATCATCGAATATCACTGGAAAGGAATTGTGTATTTGTGCTACATTATGCGTTCAATGTAGCACAAATTTTTATACTTTGCAATCCTCCTTTTAGCCATGTGGTTTCAGCTCATGGCTTTAAGCTAAAGTCTTACTTACCTTTTTATCTCCTCCCATTTTTTCAGGAATTTTTAAAGCTTTTCGTGAACAAATTGTATCTCCCATTGAACAGTTGCTCTGCAAAGGGCACCCTCCGATTCGAATGATGGGTCACCTATTAAAAGGCATCTGGCAAGAGAATAAAGTACTCCGTAGCAAGAAAAAGTGTTATAGTACACTATAATATTTCTATAATGAAGAATATCGATATAAGGAGGTACATAAAATGACAGAATCAAAATATGGGAAACACATTGTGACAGAGTTGAAGACCAAGCGGTTTTCCCCTGAATTCGCTGCCAAATATGCCCAATGGGCGACTCGGATCCTATGGATGGACGATAAGGTGATAGATGGAGCCTTTCAAATGAACTGCTCCTGGTATTTGAGACCACCGGCCACACCAATGCCTGAGGGTGGTGCACATACACATGATTGTGATGAGATCATCGGCTTTTTTGGGAGTAACCCGGAAGACCCCTATACCTTGGGAGGAGAAATAGAATTCTGGTTGGAAGACGAAAAACATATTCTCACGAAAAGCTGCCTTATTTTTGTCCCCAAGGGAATGAAGCACTGCCCCCTGATCGTGAGGCGTGTTGATAGACCTATTTTCCACTTTTCCACCGTGACCAGCGGCCAGTACGAGTTAATTAAAGATAAATAGCTATTTCTTACCTGGACCACACAAGAAAATGTGGGTCAGCTATGAGATGATAACGACTTTTTCCTTGACGGAGATCGCTATTTCGTTTACATTATTATGGCAATGAAAGAATCAAAGACATCGAGCAGCTTTTATTACTATTATTATTATAGTAGCCTGTACCCGGGCATACCTTTGCTTTAGAAAGCAAAAGGCCATGGGTACAAGCCCCATGGCCTTTTTTCATATTGGGCCATGGTGAACTCCATGGCTTTTTTATTGAAGGAGGAAAAATGATTGTCTCTCGCAAGATGCAGAAACTGATTGCCGATCAGGAAGGATGGACCCGCAGGATGTTTGAAGAAGGCATTAAGATTAAAAAGATATTCGGCGTAGAAAACGTCTATGATTTTTCTCTCGGAAATCCTGATACGGAACCTCCAGAAGAACTGCAAAAGGCGCTCGTCGAGACGCTGAGCCACCCTGAGAAGGGGATGCACCGGTACATGACAAACAGCGGCTATGAAACCGTCCGGGAAGAGATCTCAGCATACCTTCGTGAACTCTATGGTTTACCATTTACATTAAACCATGTCTTCATGACAACGGGCTGCGCAGGTGGTCTTAATATCCTTCTCAAAAGCATGCTGACCAGAGGTGATGAAGTGATCGTTCCCTCGCCTTTCTTCTGGGAATTCAAGAATTATATAGAGAATTATGGCGGTAATATCCGCTTTGTACGAACAAAAAAGGATTTTCAGCTCGATATAGAAAAAATTGGAAAAGCCATTACTCGAAAGACAAAGGCTATTCTTTTGAACAGTCCAAATAATCCTACTGGCGCTGTATATACAGAGGAAAGTCTCAGATCACTGGCGGAATTCCTCAACGAAAAGAGAGCCCAGGGACAGGACATCTATGTCATCTCCGACGATGCTTACAAGAAGTTGATATACGATGGGATACGGCTGCCGAACCTTTTTGGATTGTACGATCTTGTCTTTTCCGTCACCTCCCACTCAAAAGACCTTGCTTTAGCAGGGGAGCGTATCGGTTATATTGCGATCTCTCCTCGCATTCAGGAATATGAACTTATGGTTTCAGGACTCATGATATCCATGAGGGCCCTTGGGTTTGTCAATGCTCCAGCCCTTTTCCAGAGAATCGTAGGCAAATTTCAGAAGATTTCAGTGGACATTGGAGAATACGAAAAAAAGCGGGACGTTCTTTACGAAATACTTATGGAAGCGGGATTCGAATGCGTGAAACCAATGGGGGCATTTTATATGTTCCCCAAATCGCCGGTGCCAGATGAACTCGAATTCATTCGAACACTCCAGCAGGAAGAAAGGATTATGGCCGTCCCAGGAAGAGGCTTCGGGAAAAAAGGCTATTTCAGAATAGCATACTGTGTGCCAATGGAAACGATACTAAAAAGCAGAGATGGATTTCTAAGAATCGGGAAACGTTACATGATGAGTTGAAGAGAAGTAAACGGTTTCCCATCTTTCTATTGACACCTTGTTCATTATTGAATAGATTAGAAAAAAAATAGAAAAACAGGAGGGGAAAGGTGTTTTCAAAAAATGTGCTGATCCTCTATTATAGTGGGAGTGGGAACACTTAGAAGGTAGCTAAAACAATTGCTGAGGCCATGAGGTCAAGTGGTATAAATGTCACCATCGAAGATACGGGTAAATTTGATGTCTCTCGTCTCCCTAATTACGACAGTATCGTCCTTGGCTCACCCACCTATTTTTCTAACATGGCATGGCAAGTCAAGAAGGTGGTTGATGAATCCATTGTTCATTACGGAGGCGGGAGATTGAAGGGGAAAGTTGCGGGTCTCTTCTCCCCTGCTTGAACAATGAAAGATGGCAGAGATTGTCTGAAAATGCTTGAGGTAGCCTTAGGATATCACCACGGGATGAAGGTGGTTGAGGGTTTCCTGCTGTTGGATGGAGAAACTTAAGAGAAAAACCTAATCTCTGGCTATGATGATTTATCATTGATGGCGGGAGTTGGATGACGGATAATGTCTTTTCTCCTTTATGAAAAGGCTACTGAAAATGGCCATCAAGGCCATGATCAACGAAAGGAGAAAGATCAATCTATAGCTTCCTGTTTTATCAAAGATCAGGCCCCCCAAATAAGCCCAGAAGCCACCCGCAAGGTGGTGAATCGTAATGATAAAACCTGTAAGAAGACCAATATGGGACAAACCGTAAAGCTTTCCCAAAAGAGTGGGGGTGAGTGGGGCCGTAATAAGAGAGGTGAAGCCGAAAGCGAGAGCAAAAATATAGAAAGAAAGGAGGCCTTGGTATTTAAGGATCAGAAAAAATAAGAAAAATCGTATTACGAAAGTTAACGCGATGGGGATCTTGTTCCCCACCACGTCGGAAACAGGCCCAGCAATCAGTATCCCTCCTAAACTCATCAGTCCATACCACCCAAGCATATTGGCAGCAGTCACAGCCGAGATATTATAATCCGTTACAAGAGCGACCAGATGAGTCGTCACCAAGAAATCACCACTCCCACAAACGAACATCGTGAAGAGAAACAGCCAAAAGGAATAACTCCTCATCGCCTCTCTCAAATCTAAGTCCTGAAGATTCTGATTCAAAGAACTCTGGCCTTTTTTCTTTTCCATTTCATTTGCGTTGTCATAACCAAATGGTTTCAATCCGATAGCTTCTGGATCCCCCCTGATCACCAGAAGAGCAAGGGTGATATTGAGGATCAACATGATTAATCCAAGGAAGAAATATAAGGCCTGCCAACTATACTGCTGGATGAAAATACTAAAGAGGGGAATTAAGGCAAATTGACCTAAGCAATTGCCGGAAAGGGCCAAACTTATGGCAAATCCCCGGTTCTTTTCGAACCATTTACTGGTTATGACAGAAATCAGGGTAGCAGACGTACCTCCCAAACCAATGGCTGCAATGATTCCATAGCAGATGAAGAATTGCCAGAGGGAGTGAATGAGAGAGATGAGAAAGCATCCTCCGGAAAGGAAAAACGTCGAAATGATGATGATCCACTTCGGTCCATATCGATCATACAGCCTTCCCACGAGAATAAGGGAGAGTGCGAAGACGATCATATGTAGAAAAAAAGCCATCGAGATGGCACTGCGGCTCCAACCAAACTCTGCAATGACCGGTTTAAATATGACACCGATGGAAAACCTTGCTCCTGAGTTGAAAAAAAGGATGACAAAGGAAGAGAGGACGATGTAGAAGCTGTAATGAAGACGGAATCTTGAGCTCATTCTGTAGCACAAAGATACTTTATTCGGACTTCCTCATTCTTTTTTAATTCGTCTATGGTCGATTCGTAGACGATGATGCCTTTGCTGATAATATAGGCATCATCAGCCACCCTGAGTGCCATTGGGTAATTTTGCTCTACCAAAAGGATCGAAAATCCACTCTCCTTGAGTTGGCTGATAATTTGGCTAACTTTTAAAACGATTGTGGGCGCAAGGCCCTCCGAGGGCTCATCCATTAAAAGGAGATCGGGATTGGTCATCAAAGCCCGGGCAATGGCCAACATCTGTTGTTCCCCGCCGCTCAAGAGATTCCCCTTCAAATTTGATCGATCTTTCAGAATGGGGAAATTGGAATAGACTCTGTCTAAAGACCACCTCTGATTGCCTCTACCAGGTTGGGCCGCCATGGTGAGATTCTCTTTCACACTTAAGGAGGGGAAAATCCGTCTCCCCTGAGGGACCAGTCCGATCCCCATCTGAGCAATCTCGTGAGAGGAGAGATTCATTATGTCTTTCCCCTTGAAGCGCAACTCCCCCCTCCGTGGAGGGGTAAATCCGATGATCGAACGGATGGTCGTTGTCTTGCCCATGCCGTTTCGGCCCAACAGAGCCACAACAGAACTTTCCCGAACCTTCAGAGAAATACCCTGCAGAACATAACTATCCCCGTAGTAGGTATGGATGTTAATCAGCTCGAGCACGGTCGATGCACTCCTCTGCCCCCATATAGATTTCCCTCACTTTTGGGTCTACACGAATCTCCTCAGGCTTCCCGTTCGAAATGATCTGGCCGTAATGGAGAACAATAATCCGCTCGGCCACACCAAAGACAAGATCCATGTCATGGTCAACAATCAGAACGGTAATCGTTGGCCCAAGATTTCTTATCAATGCAATAATCTCTGACCCCTCGTCTCGTGTTAGGCCGGAGCTTGGTTCATCGAGCATCAAGAGCTTCGGCTTCGAGGCGAGACTTAAGGCAATTTCAATTCTCCGCTGTTCCCCATAAGAGAGGTTCTTCACAAGCTCATCTCTCTTCTCCCACAAAGCCGCTGCTTCCAGGGACTCTTGGGCATTGGACAGAAGGTTCCCATAACTTTTCATCGATCGAAACATTTGCAAACGGGAACGTTTTGTCCCATGAAGACTCAAGAGAGTGTTATCTAAGACGCTAAGGTTAAGGAAAAGGTTGATGATTTGAAAAGAACGGGCTTGGCCAAGATGAGCCCGTCGATGGGTTGTCATCTCCGTGATGTCCTGTCCCAAGAAGTAGATCCGGCCGGCTGTGGGGCTAAGCTGCCCATTGATCAGATTGAATAGCGTTGTCTTCCCTGCCCCGTTCGGCCCAATGATCACCAGACGTTCTCCGATTTCCACATTAAAAGAAACGTGATGCACTGCATGAACACCGCCGAAGTCTTTAGACAAACCCTCAACTCTGAGTGCTTCCATAATGGGTTCCGATCCTTTTCCAGATTTCTGACAGATAAACCATAATTCCTCCCCGAGAATACATGATCACTGCAACAAAAAGACCTCCGAGAATGAGAGGCCAACGCTCAGGTGTGAACAGACTTGAAAAGTATTCCACGAATACGATCACCATGGCCCCGATCACAGGCCCAAGCAGTGTCCCGGTGCCACCGATGATCACCATGCACATGGGTAAAAAAGACGTCCCCACCGCTAAGTGTACTGGAGAAATGAGCCTGTTGAAATATGCGAACAAAACCCCGGCGATCCCAGCGAAAGCCCCGGTCACAATAAACACAATATATTTATGAAACCAGGTATTGTAACCGAGTGACTCCATGCGGAGTTCGCTCTCACGAATGCCTCTTAGGGAACACCCGAAGGGGGAGTTCATAATCCGGTAAACCAGGTAGAAACAGAGGACGAAAATAATGAGTACAAAATAGTAGAAATAGATGGGCGTCCACCTAAACGATGGTATCCCCAGATCCGGACGGGCGATGCCTGCAATCCCTTGCATGCCCGGTGAATTCAGCCACAACCAATTCCACGCAATACTGTAAAGCAATTGAGCCAGAGCGAAGGTGACCAGCAAAAAATACATGCCTGAGACCCTCAAGGAGATGAATCCGAAAACTGCTGCAATGGCCGAGGCAACGATGACACCCAGAGGTGCACAAATCCAGAAGGAGCTTATCTCATAATGAAGCAACAGGACGCCAACAACGTAACCCCCTGCCCCGAAGAAGGCAGCATGTCCTAGAGAAAGAAGTCCCGCATGGCCGTAGATAAGGTCAAAACTCGTAGCAAAGATGGCGAAAATAAGAAATTTCGTCCAGATGGTCTGGACATAGGCGGGGAGAAATGCGGGTAGCAGGAAAAGAATAACCGCTCCCACGATAAATGGTGATAGGCGGATGAGTTGCCCTTGAAGGGTTCGATGGATCGGTTCCGACTTTGCGTTGGCCATTTCTCTAAACCTTTCTTCCCAGGAGTCCACTTGGCTTTACAATTAAAATAACGATCATGGCAAAGTACATTGTAAACATCGCCATTTGAGGGAAAAGAGACTTTCCGAATGTATCGATCAGACCAATCAAAACACCACCGAGCAGAGATCCTTGGACAGAGCCCATCCCGCCGACAATTACAACCACTAATGCCAGAAGCAGGATATCGAAACCAAGAACACTGTGAACCCCCATCAACTGAGCCCCAATGACCCCAGCCATCCCGGCAATAAATGCAGCCAAAAAGAAGACAAACATGGATACTCTCTCCAGATTGATGCCCAGGCCTTTCGTCATCTCCTTATCATCCATCCCTGCCCGGACGATGGCGCCCATTCGGGTTCTGTCCTGAAGCCACCATAAGACGACCCCTACGGCAAGCCCAATCAGGATAATAACGATGCGAGCAGTGGGGTAAGGTAAACCGAAAATCTCCCAGAGACCGGACAAGGAGCGAGAAGTGAATTGCATTCGATGCCTCCCCCCCCAGATCCAGATGCACAGGTTGGTCAGGATGTAAACGAACCCAAAGGTGAGAAGCACCTGTTCATTGGGTTGTTTGTAAAGGTGACGCAGGAAACCGCGTTCAATGATCAATCCACAAAGACCGCTCACAAGCCCACCGAGCAGAACGCCCAGCCAAAAACTAAGTCCATAATGGATGGCAATGGTCCAACCGACATAGCCCCCAACCATGTACAGGGCGCCATGGGCAAGATTGGTGATCCCCATCACCCCCATGACGATAGACATTCCAGCGCCTGCGAGAAACAGGACCATCCCATATGAAATCCCATTGAGTAGGTTCCGAACCACTACATCCATCGCACTATGTCTCCTGAAGTGACTGTCTTACCCCATCCGTCGTAAAAATACCCGATGGAAACTAATGGGCATGGGTACTGGAAAAACCTTGCAGCGGCACCTTTAAGAGTTGGCTACAAGTGTTTCCAAGTGAAACCGGAACTCCGCCAAAAGGTACATTCTTCATAACCCCTAATTTCCTAAAAAACCGCAATTGCAAAGTTTTGGAAGTACCCTTGCCCGGTTTTGGGAATGCCATATCTGACTTACCAAGCCCTCATCCATCGAAAGGAGCAGGTTGGGGTTGAGCCCAACCCGCTCTTATCATTAACTACTTGGGCAGCCTCCAATCGCGCACTTCCTTAGCAGTATAAAGGGGCGCCGACAATACATATTCGCCGTCCTTCTTCTCCGCCTTCGTCACATACATATCTGTGACGGCAACCCCTTCAGGCGTGAAGAAAAGGGGTCCTGAAGCTGTTTCCATTTTAACTTTCAAAACAGCGGGCCAGAGCTTATCAAACGAATCATCGCCATTCGTGGCCTTCAGCCCGGCTAAAATCACCTGGGTGAGGGTGTAAGCATTTTGTTCTGAACTGCTCGGGAAAAGTTTACCAGTCTTGGCCTTGATGGCCTTTACAAATTTTTTGTTGGCCGTATTATTGATCTGCCAGGAATAAGAGGATTCTCCCTTGATCCCTAAAGCAATATCACCCAATTCCTTCAAAGCCTCCGGGGTGTAGTCCCCATCCTGCGTGATCGTCACCATGGGCATCTTCAACCCTGCTTGACGGTACTGATAGATGAAACGGCTCACCGGCCCAGGACCTTCCAGCGCGTACATGACGACATCCGCCTTCTTGAACGTAGAGATATACGGGCTGTAATCCGCACATCCCAACGGAGGCCATAATTGCTGAACCAACGTTCCGCCAGCGTCCTGAAATCCCTTGGCGAAGCCATTGGCATAACCGATCTTCCCAGCATAATTGGCACCGATTGTAATGACACTCTTGTAACCTAATTTCTGATAAGCATACTGCCCAAAGGGATAGGTCTGGGCGTCGACAGTGGTCGGGTAGATGATATAAGTTTTGTATTTTATCGTCTCATACATTCCATTGATCAAAGAGGTAATCAACACTTTGTTCTCTGCCGCATAGGGTGCTATCGCCAGGTGTGCATCTCCCATGAGCGGCCCGATACAGATGTGAATTCCGTCTTTTTCCACCAGTTTCTTAAATTTGTCCAGGGCCGTTGTGACGTCCGTTGCTCCGTCCTCGACGATGAGTTTAATGTCTTTGCCTGCAACCTTATAACCAGCTTCCTCCAGCGCCAGCTCAATGCCTGCTTTAAACTTCGGGCCGAGGTCTGCGACGGGGCCGGTGAAATCAAGAATGGCTCCTATTTTGATCGGCTCTGCCGCTCGGACTGTGTCAGTCGTGGCAACCAATGACAGAAATGTCATTAAAGCAATAACCAATAGCAGATAACTTAGCTTTTTCATTTCAATTCCTCCTTCGTTGAAAAAATGATTTGACCTGATTATCTATATCCCGCACATCCCTTGAATCTTTCTTATAATCACCTCCTTTTCCCTGACCCTTTGGGTCTCTTCGGCGATCCACGTTCAAACCAAAACGCGATCCAAAAGGTCTTTCTTTTCTATTCTAACAATCGTTAGGACCTTATCCCCGCATCTTCTCACATTGGCTTTCAACCCAGAGTTACTTTTTCAATTGTTTCCTTATAAAAGTGAACTCACAATATTGATTCGATAAACAAAGTTGTGAGGGAAAATTAAATAGCCACTCGTCATATAAGCCTGCAAGTTTCAGATAAGTCTCAAAAATAGCATGGTTGCACTCCACCTGAATTTTTTTATTATAATCTTCGGCCTCTTTGGGAGGGAGTAGATTCCAGATGACCTGAGTGGTGTAGGGACAATCGTAACAGCGCAAGGTGATTCTGTCTTTCGTTTCCTCTACAATCTCCATTGGATTGCCGAAAAGCGCAAAGCTTTTGACCATAATCTGTGCCACATCACGGATGGTCAATTTGTCGCCAGGTTTTTTACCGATCGTTTCGCAGAGACCCGGCCACTCCAGCTTGGATCTTAGCTCCCACAACTTGCCGTACATCTTGACAGCCTTATCCGTCCCTAATTCCTCCTCCATGGTCTTGAAAGCTGAATAGTCATGAAGCGTCCAGAGAGTCATTGCATCATTAAAGGCCTTCTCCCACGTAATCTCTGGATGGATCTTCATCAACTCCCTCATATTTTCGACGAAACTATCGTGCCTCAAATCTTTCAGACTCTTGGCCATGCTGAATACCTCCTTTCGATTCTCAATTAAAAAAATTCTTTTGGACTTCTTCCTCACCTCCGTTCTATCACAGAGATACTCTGAGTTTATCACCTCCTTCCATAAAATGGTTAAGTTAGTAGATAACCATGGGGGTCATCCCAAGACTCTGAGCCACTGCTTTGTTCACGACGATTCCCCGTATCAGATTTATTCCCCTTGCAATTTCTGCATTTTCTTTAATTGCTTCTTCATAACCTTTATTGGCAACTTCTGCGATATAGGGGATCGTTACATTCATTAAAGCGAGGGTTGCCGTTTTGGGAACAGCCCCTGGCATATTGGTCACACAATAATGAACGATACCTTCCTCCACAAAGGTGGGGTTTTCGTGGGTAGTTGGTGAGCTGGTTTCGCAACATCCCCCCTGATCAATCGAGATATCCACAATGGCCGCTCCCTTTTTCATATTTCTGATCAACTTTCGAGAGATCAATCTGGGGGCTCTTGCTCCTGGAATAAGAACCGAGGAGATAACCAGGTCAGCTTTTAAGACCTCTTCTTCTAAATTTTCTTCATTTGATGCCAATGTGGTCACGCGGCCATGTAGAATATCATTAATGTAGGTGAGGCGTTCCTGGTTTACATCCAAAATGGTAACCCTTGCATCGTTCCCTACTGCACCGAAGCATGCATTGATTCCTGCAACCCCCCCTCCGAGAATGACGACATAAGCTGGTCGCACTCCAGGGACTCCACTCAAAAGGATGCCCATCCCTCCATTCTTCGCCTCAAGGCAGTAAGCGCCCGCTTGAATGGAGAGACGGCCGGCGATAGCACTCATTGGGGCAAGGAGAGGTAAAGAACCTTTTTCCGTCTGTATCGTTTCATAAGCGATGCCGATAATCTTATTTTCGATCAACTTTTCAGCCAGGCTTTTATTTGCTGCCAAGTGCAAAAAAGTGAAAAGAATTTGACCTTCATGCATCCAGTCAAACTCTGGCCTGACAGGCTCTTTCACTTTCAAGACCATTTCCGACTCAGCCCATATATCCTCAGGTCGCATCCGAAGTCCAACCCCTGCTTCAAGGTAATTTTCATCTGAAAAACCACTCCCCAGTCCTGCTCCGGTTTCAATTAAAATGATATGATGTTGCTTTACCAACATTCGAGCGCCTGCAGGAGTGATGGCAACTCTTTTCTCCCCCACTTTTAATTCTTTTGGAATCCCTATGATCACAGAGTTTCTTCCCCTCTTAGGAAAATGAAACCCAACAACAATTCCATGGTATCATTCAATCCCCATAGATTTTCTTCACAAGACTCGCAACCTTAGCTCCAAATTCTGTGCACACTTTTTTCCTCTCCTCGTTGGGCCCACCCACTGAAACCGGACCATAGTGGCCCCCTGAAGTAAATCCTGGAACAATCATCCCGTGAACCAGAAAAGCCCGGAGGATATCGAGAAGTGCTGTTTCACCACCGCCTCCAAGATCGCCCGATGATACAAAGGCTGCACCGACTTTTCCCTCTAATTTCCCGAAGTGCTTAATGCTCTCATCGATCAGCTTTTTTATCTCAGCCGTCGTTGCTGCAAAGTAAGTTGGGGTGCCGATGATGATCCCTTGTGGTTCAAGAAGATCCTCCAGGGTCGTTTTCTCGATCTTTTTTCGAACAACGCTCACCCCTTCTCTTCTGATACCCGCCTCAACAGCTTCTGACATTCGTTCTGTATTCCCGGTCTTGGATTGATAGATGATCAATATTCTTGCCATAACGGCTCCCCCTTTTCCATTATTCGACATAAACCCGCGGCACCCTCTTTCCGACGCCACAGACGACCTCGTAATTGATCGTTCCAATCTTCTCTGCAATTTCGTCTACAGGAAGACCTTTGCCGAAGAGAACCACCTCGTCCCCTGGTTGAACATTCTTCACGTTACTGACGTCAATCATACACATATCCATACAAATCCGGCCCATCAAAGCCACCCGATGGCCCTTAATTAAAACCTCCCCTTGACCTGAGAGCAATCGGCTGTAACCATCTGCATATCCAACGGGGAGTGTTGCAACCATCGTTTCCTTCTGGGTGGTAAAAGTTCGACCATAACTAACGGGACATCCAGGCGGGACCCATTTTACAAATATGACCTTCGTTAGGAAAGCCATGGCTGGCTTGAGCTCAATGCTGTGGCTGACTTCTGTTGAAGGATAAAGGCCATAGATCATGATCCCTGGCCTTACAATGTCATAAAAAGATTCGGGCAGATCCAAGATCCCCGCGCTATTTGCTATATGCTTTTTGGGTATCTTGATCCCCGAAGCCTCGATGTCCCGAAAAATTCTGCCAAAAATCTCGACCTGTTTCTTGGCAAAAGTCTTATCCCCCTCATCCGCACAGGAAAAGTGGCTAAATATCCCCTTCAGGTTTAAGTTTTTGAATCGACTCACTCTCTTTGCAAAGGCCACTGCATCCTTTGGAAGTAAGCCAACCCGACCCATCCCTGTGTCCAGTTTGATATGGGTGTTGATCCGAGTTCCAACTTTTGAACCGATCTGATCCAACGCTTCCGCCAGTTCAAGAGAACAGATGGCTTGTTCTAAATGAAAATCAACTACCTTGTAGGCTTCTTCTGGCTGAATTAAGCCAAGGACCAGAATGGGAACATCAATTCCTGCTTCCCTGAGTTGTTGTCCCTCCTCCGGTGTAGCCACTCCGAGACAATTTGCCCCGTTCTTAAGAGCCGTCCGGGTTACTTCTACGGAACCGTGTCCGTAGCCATCCGCTTTCACCACAGCCATAAGATCCCTTTTCTTTCCTATCCTTTTTCGAATCTCTGATATGTTGTAAGAAATCGCTCCAAGATCCACAACGGCTTTGGTTGAACGCTCGATGCGCGCATTTCTCTTCCCTCTTTCGACAGACAAGTCAGTTACCCCACGAGAGACTGATGCCCTTCGCTTAGGAGATGCCCATTTGGGTTGCAACGGTGGCCCCATCATAATATTCCGTGATCCTGCTGATCTTTCCTTTTTCAATCTTAAAGACATAAGCGATTCGAATATCCACAAATCGACCGGTTGCAGGTGTCCCACGGAATTCAGCTCGATTCGTTCCGCTCCAGCGGACCTCTGCAAGGACCTGACCTTTACCAAAAAAGATGTTCAAAATTTCCGCCTTGCTGTCTGAGAAACCCTTAAAAAGCTCTTGATAGCTTTTGGCAATCTGATCACGACCCTGCGCGGGTGGAGGGTCTGCAACCTCGTCCCCTACCGCATCCTTCGAGCAAAGGGAGCTCATCTGGTCCACATTATGTTCATTCATTGCATCCAGCCATTTTTTTACGAGGTCGATCTCCGTTTTCATTGTTTTGCTCCTTTTGTTTCCTATTTCCTTTTCTCGAATCTCACTCGACACGTATTGTCACCGCAACACTGAAATTTATCCATGGTGAATGAGTATTTATCAAAAACCCCCAATGCTTTCAAAATGGCATCATAGTAGTTGACAGAAGTCGCCGCTTCCGTTTTTAAAGTCATTGACCGAGCTTTTTCTTCTCCCAGAATCGCCTTCATGTTTGCGAAGTAGGCACAGGCTCCCAATTCGGCCTCGTGGACATCCTGGTTGTGTTTGGTCACATGGTAAGGGATCCCTATGGATTCCCAGTAGACCTTTGAAAGTTTTCCAAGAACATCCATATCGATCTTCGAAGGATCCTTTATTCCCAACGTCCCCTTCCAGTGATCTAATTCACTTAGAGCGAATTTTTCCCAAAGGCCCATATAGATCTTTAACCCGTCTTTGGAGCCAAGGTGCTTTTCCAGGTAGACATAGATACTGAAATCATAGATCGTAAAGGCTCTCAACCAGTTCAGAAAGGCTTCTTCAATGTATTCCCCCATTCCGAGAATCGCTGGATGGTTTTTATCACGCAGTATATCTGAAAGGGTCTTATTGATCTTTTCGACATTAGGCTCTTTCTCAATTCCTAAAACTTTGTTGACTTTCTCCAGGCCTACTGTGTAAAAATAGCTCCAAAGATCATAAAGGACCTGCTTTCTTTTGGTTGGATTGGTCACATTCTCCTGGAGACCATCCAACAGGTTTTGATGGTGAAAGGCCATTCCCTGGGACCAGACATAAATATCATCTTCTGGTTTATGACCGACCTCTTTGAGTGCTGAAAAAACGGGGTCCTGCAAAACTTGCTCCCTCGATTTCATATGAATCCTCCTTGCTTTTTCTTGTGTAATTGGTCTAATAGGCTGCTAATGCTTTAAGACCAGATACGCGACGCTGACATGCTCGCCGGTTTCCTGAACCTTCTATTTCCTCAGTACTTTTCCGGGTCGAATCTTTTTTATCTCCCCGTTTTCCAATATCAACTGGCCATTTACGATGACTTGATGAATTCCCTCCGGAAATTGTCTGGGGTTTTCATAGGTGGACCTGTCACGGATTCGATCAGGATCGAAAAGCACCAGATCTGCGGCATAACCCTCAGCGATCATTCCCCTATCTTTGATTCCCAGTCGATTGGCTGGAAATGACGTCATGCGGCGAATTGCATCCTCAAGAGTCACCAGTTTCTCCTCCCTCACGTAACGCCCGAGTAGCCTTGGATACATTCCATAGGCGGCAGGATGGGGTTTCCCCCTGCCGATGTCAACCGCATCGGTGGCATAGCCTCCCAATGGATGTCTGATAATCGCTTTTATGGGCTCCTCGTTTTCCCGGTCACCCGAGACCCCGAAAATCAACTGACTGATTGCTCCTTTCTCTTCGACCATCAGATCCGTGATTGCCTCGAAAGGAGACTTCCTCAATTTTTCCCCCAATTCGATCAGGTTGAGCCCTTCATAATGTTTATTTTTTTCACTGGGGATGTACCCGATATAGATATTCTTCCATCCAGCTGCCTTCACCAGATTGTGGGGCCATGACCCGGGAACCCACGTGGGCCATGAAGGGACGACAGTTTCGATATCATGCTCAATCTTCTTTCGAGTATCGGGGTCTTGAGCCCTTCTCAGAAATTGGGGCCAACCTCCGTCCAGGGCCCAGGGAGGATAGATTGCGATCATCATCGTCATCGCAGCCGTATAAGGGAACATATCAAAGGCAAAATCGATTCCCCTCTGCCTCGCCTCCTCATCCAGTTTCAGAGTGATTTCGATCTTGTGCCAGTTCTCCCTTCCAAATGCCTCATAGTGAGACCGATGAACCCTGCATCCCGCCTTTTCACCGATATAGATGACCTCTTTTTCGGCATCAATATCCGTCTCGCTCGATCCCCTCACATGGCTCGTCAGAATTCGATTGAATTTCGCGGCAACCTTTCCAAGCTCGATGAATTCATCCGTGTCTGCGAACATCCCTGGAGCATAAATGAGGCCGCTCGAAAGCCCGAAGGACCCTTCTTCAAAAGTCCGGCTGAGGATCTCTTTCATTTTTCTGGTTTCCTCAGGTGACATCAAGCCGGAGGAAAACCCTTTCACATAGGCTCTTAGTGCACCATGGCCAGTCAAGGTCCCAACATTGACAGCCACACCTTTCTTTTCGATCAAATCCAAGAATTCGGCCATGCTATTCCAATTCCAGGGAACAGATTCCGGGGTCATCCACCCCACACTCTTCTCCATATCGGGTTTCAATTCATCCCGTATCGGTGAAACGCTGATTCCGCAGTTCCCCATTATTTCTGTCGTGATCCCCTGTCGGATTCTTCCTTCGAGAAGTTCAGACTGTTTTTCACTTAAGAAGATCATTTCCGAATGGGAATGCATATCGATGAATCCAGGGGCGAGTACCATCCTTTTCCCATCAATGATCTTTTGAGCTTCTTTCCCTTCTACCTGACCGATATGAGCGATTTTCTCTCCTTGGATGCCCACGTCAGCCAAATACCAAGGATTGCCAAAACCATCCACGACCCGAACATTTTTAATCACTAAGGAATACATCGGCATCTCTCCTCCGGCCAAAATAATATTATGGATTGGCAAGCCTCCACATAACAATGGCTGCTACATCTGAAACACTCTTCAGATTATTGGGATTTATTTTATCAAAGGTATCATGAATGGAATGATAATAAGGGTCATCGGGTGCCCAAAACCATGTGGCAGGGACCCCAATTTCCAAAAATCGCGCGCTTTCTGCAACCCCCCAGCCGGCGGTCATTCTCCCGAAATAATATCCTAAATCCTCAGCCACTTCGTCCACCATCTTCATGAGCCATTTGGGTTGAAGGATGGGTTCGGAATCAGGCCACAATCCTCTCTCTACCTGCTTGATCATCCCTCCTACGCCCACCATATCAATGTCGACAAGGGCCTTCATGTTTTTCTTAAGGTCCTCTTTATGTTCCTGACAATACCTCCACGCCCCGATCGTGACCCCTTCTTCAGCAGTACTTGATATGAACTCAAAGCTTCTTTTGGCTTTTCTCTTACACAAGACTCTTGCAATCTCGAGCTGACATGAAGAACCGCTTAAATTATCGTTTGCCCCCGGGGAGATTCCGTTATCCCGATGGCCAATAAGGCCTATCCTTTCTTGGGGCAACGTCGTCCCTCTCTTGATTCCAGAGATCACCACGCTCTCTCTCTCCTCCATATTTGTCTGCGCATTAAGGGTGACGAGGGTTTCTCCCTTTCCCAAACAATACATCAATCTTGCCCCGTCAATCCCTGATAGACATAGAGCAGGTAATCGCTTTGAGCAGAAGCGGTTTTGAATATTGCTGTTTCCTGCTTCCATGGACATGCGATAAGGCCAGGGCATAGGGTGAATGATAATCAACCCGATGGCTCCATGCTGTGCCGCTCTCTCGGCAAAAGTACCGAGCCAAAACTTACTATATCCCAGACCCGTTTCAGAAAGTAAAACAATCTTTCCCCTCACATCAATGTTTTCATAATCTTTTTCTTCCCCTTCCCCAACCAGTGCCACTTCAGCCCGTATCCCCTCTTCCGGGGTGGAAGGAGAAAAGTATGGGGGGATTGCAGTGAACTGTTCGCCCGTAGCCTCCACACGTAGAACGGGTTCTTTCAACTCGATGAAAGTGGGCACCTTTATCTTAGTCTCCCTGATTTCCAATCCAAGCGCTTTGAACTCTTTTCGGATGTAACGAATCACCTTCCGGTCTCCTTCCGTACCGACAAACCGATCTCCTATCTTAGAAATCCTCTTGATGTGCTCCAGCTCGTTCTTCCCTTTTATTTCCCGAATCATCTTCAATTCTATTGTCGAAATCATTCATCCCTCCCGTTTGGAAACAGTATGCCCATGCCTTCTCATCTTCGGAGCCAAGTTCTTTGCCACGAAGGAGACTCCGCACAGATTCGAGGCAAGAATTTCATTTTTTATTCAATGTTGAACAATCCCAACCCAGTTGTTGATACATATCCACAACATTCCAATGGTCCCGGATATATTTAATCTTCTTATTCTCTATCAGCGCAAACTGGCAATATTGACAATCAAATTTTTTCCCATTCCCCGGCATGCCGAAAAAATCATGTTTCATCGTACCACTGATCCTGCCCATATTTACCACCTGGTTCCCTTGGACAACGAAGGCCTCTATATAGGGTCTAAAATCTGGAACGGCATTCACCCAACCATCACCGAATTCGCGAATGCCTTTATGTCCAATCGCTGGTTGAAAGGTGATGTCATAGTAAACACTATCCTCCGCCATAACGGAAAGGACCTCGTCCACACTCTGATGAGCCCATCCTTTCAATTCTGTCATCACAAGTTTGAGATTTTCTTTTTCACCCGGTTTAAGGTCTTCAAACGAATCAATATCCATCTCCAGTAAATCTTTTTGACTCAGGCGCCAATCACGAGTCTTCATCGATTTGTCCTCCTTTCGAAAAGCTTTTATGGTCTAGTATCGAAGGGAACATCCCTCTCAACAAAAAGATTATACAGAATCTGCTCTCTCGCCATGTGCTGAATCCACCAAATTACGGACGAACCCCACTGAGCTTTTCGAGTCTTCTGCGATAAATAGTATATCATCCTCAATAGGGGATTTCACTTTAGTCATTTCCAAGACGTTTCGGATATAAGATTGACGAATCTTTCCTAAATCCATTTCTTCAATCTGAATCTGCTCGATTCTTTCAGGAATCACAATCACCTTCCCTGGAATATTATCTCTCGGGTTCCCCTTTCGCACCTCGATTCCATTTTCTTTGGCGAAGGTGAGCTGAGAAGAGGGCAGCTTTCCGGCAGCCGTATACTCCGTCTCCTGCACCACCAGAATCCGGTCCCTCTCTAATTCCATCGCTAATGGAATCGCAGCGGTTAAAGAGGTATTCCCAGCAGGACCTCTCTCCATCCCTTCCAGTTTTGCTAACAGTTCCGTAGTATAAAAAACATCCCCCTGGGTGACCAGTGCATATCGGTCTAAATACCGGAGGCCCCGGGCGCAATTTCTCGGGACATCCGTTCTGTCTGGCCACGTAAGAAATGGTATTCCGAAGCCCGAATGGCCCGTCGTAAAAGATTTTCTATTGAAATCAATATCACTTGCCATGTGAAGTCCTCTCAGATCGACAGAGGCGCCCACCACGGTTGTTTGATCGCTCCCAGCGATTTTCAATCCCCGGGCGGTGCCTGTGACATTCCCTCCTCCAGCATGGGTGATGACCACAAGATCAGGGAATCGTCCTTCCCTTTGAAAAACCTGCTGAGCCAATTCGTATCCGAGGGTTTCAATACCCTTGACACTCGACGGCACATAGAGAGAAGCGCTGAAAAATTCAGTTTCCTCCAAGACTCGGAGCATGATATAGAAAAGTTCCGGTCCTACAGTCAATTGCCAAACCTCTGCACCATAACCCTCACAGGCTCTTGTCTTTTCAAGAATTTCCGGTTGTCCAACCTTCCGGCTGTCATATACTTCTTGAAGGATAATCGCCTTCAGACCCCGTTTCGCCGCTTGGGAAGCAACGGCGGCACCGTAGTTTCCCGAACTGGCAGCCACCACACCCCTGTATCCGAGTTTCTTCGCGTTAAAAACCGAGAGGGCTGCCCGGCGATCCTTAAAGCTTCCGCTTGGATTTGCCGCTTCATCCTTGATAAAAATCCTTCCTCCCTTCCCCGGGGGTGAAATGGAGCGAACGAGCTCTGTGAGATTCTTAAGTTCGACCAGGGGTGTTTGGCCTACTCCTGTCTCTTGCAAGATTCCCATTGCATCTTCCAAAGAATATTCACAGGTCCTCATGAGTCCTTCATAATTGAAGGCGATGGGAGAGATTTCGAACTCCCCATAGTCAATGCCTGTTGCTCGCTTCAAAATATCTTTTTTTCTCGACAGTACTCCGGAATAACTCAGATCCATCTCCATCCTCCTATCCACTTAAGGTCTCTTCATCTCTTTAACCTTCTCCGAGATTCATTCCCTATGTAGACAAGTTCCTTCTGGGGAATTCCAAAATTGTGATCATAAATAGGATTGACTTGGGCCAAGACTCCCGAAATCTCCCTCCCTATTAATGTTTCAATATTGACCTCATCCCCAAAGTTCGCACTTTCATCCAAAAGAAATCCCTTCACCCATCCTTCATAAGGTACAGCCTTGGTACTTTCAGGGAGCGTGTCAGGTCTCTGATCTGGTTTCAGAACAATTTTGTGAACCTGAACCAAGTCCCCTTTTTTCGCATCAGACATCATCCTCTACTCCTTTCCAAACCCTAACCCGTCAGGCTTCATATTTTCTACTTCTTTATTTTCTCTTTGATCTTTTGGATAAGAAAAGGAAGGATCTCTTTGAGATCTCCCTCTACCCCAAAATCGCACATTCGGAATATCTCTGCTTCAGGATCGCTGTTGACCGCGATAATAAAATCAGAATCTTGAATACCCACCATGTGGTGCATTACCCCTGAGATCCCGAAACCGATATAGAGTTTTGGTCTCACCGTCTTTCCGCTCTGACCGATCATCTGAAATTCTCTTGCCCAACCTTCATCGACTGGGGGTCTGGTGGCACCCACCGCTCCCTTCAGAAGCGTCGCCAATTCCTCTAACTGCAGCCACTGCTCTTTTCCTCCTGCACCCCACCCCCCCGCAATCACCACCTCTGCTTTCTCTAAAGGGATTTCTGCTATTTCTTCTTTGAAGGTTTCAAGGATCTTAATTCCCGATTCGCCATTCCCCAGGATCTTTTCCTGCACGGTTCGTCCATTTCGAGTCCCCCTACTTCCCGCCCTCAATACTCCTGATTTGACAGTCGCCATCTGTGGTTTTTGATCCGGACAGGTGATGGTGGCCAGAACCCCTCCCCCAAAAGCAGGGACGATTTGAAGAAGATGTCCTTTCTCATCAACATCGAGATCAATGCAATGGGCCGAAAGTCCGGTATTGAGCTTTGCCGCCACTTTCGGAGCAAGCTCTGCTCCGATGGAGGTCGCTCCCATCAGTAAGATGTCAGGGCTGCATTTCTTTATCAGATCACAGAGAATCCCAACCATTTCCTGGCCAGGGTAGAGATTTGGATGGAGACCTTCGAGGAGGTAGACGCAATCAACACCGAAATCGATCAATTCCTGTGTCATCTCTTCCAAATCCCTTCCCATCAAAATGGCTGAAAGGGATCCTTTCAGTTTGTCGGCAATCTCCCTCCCTTTTCCCAAGATTTCGAAAGTGACCTCCAAGAGGCTTCCACTATGATGCTCCGCAAATATCCAGACCTCTCCGCTCATAGTAGTCCGACTTGGTGGATCTTTTCTAAAATTAGATTTGAAACCACTTCTGGAGTTCCCTTAACCATCTCTTTTTTTCTTTTCAACTCTGGCATAAAAAGATTGGACATCTTGGTGGGAGAACCTGTCAAACCGATTCTACTCGAATCAATGCTCAGGTCGTTTCTGTTCCAGACTTGAATCTCCTTTTTCTCAGCTTCGAGAATCCCCATGAAGGTGGCGTATCTTGGATTGTTTGCCTCTTTAACCATGGAGAGGAGAGCCGGCAACCTCACCTCCATCCTCAGATAACCATGCTCCGTTTTTCTCCTGACAATGAGGCTTCTGCCTTTTCGATCCCCTTCGAGAAATTTTTCAACCTTGCAGATGAAGTTGATCCCCTCCATTCCGAGAAATTGGGAAAGTTGGGGTCCTACCTGTGCCGTTCCCCCGTCGATCGTCTCGTTTCCGCAAAGAATAAGATCAAAGGGAGCTAATCTTCTTACGGCCTCCGAGAGAATATAAGAAGTGGCTAAGGTGTCGGATCCTGCAAATGCCCGGTCACTTAGAAGTATCGCCCGATCTCCACCTATGGCCAAGGCCTCCCTCAGGACGCTGAAACTGAAAAGGGGTGCCATGCTTAAAATAATAACTTCACCCCCTTGCCTTTCTTTAATGATCAAGGCCTCTTCAAGTGCATTCCGGTCCAGTGGATTGATCACGTTGGGCATACCTTCCCTGACCATGACTTTTAGGACAGGATCGATCGTGAGGTTCTTCCAGTACTTCGGGTCAGGAACAGGTTTGAGACATACTATAATTCGCATTTCTTCCCTGAAAAATCCCTTCGGGTCACTTAAGCATGCTAATGGCCTGTCGAGCCATGACAAGTTTACCAACTTCGCCGGTTCCTCCGGCTGGAATAGTGACCAAAGCATCGCGCAATAGTCTCTGAACCGGATATTCTTTCATGATCCCATAGGAACCGTGGATCTCTATTGCCTTACGAGCAGATCTTGCAGCCGCTTCGCAGCAGAATTGCTTGGCCAAGGCTGATTCCGCATCGCAACGCATGTTCTGGTCCCGCATCCAGGCTAACCGGTACACCAATAAGCGAGAAATCTCTAAGTCAGCATAGATATCGGCAAGATGTGACTGAATCATTTGGAGATTGCTGATCGGTTTCCCATAGAGAACACGTTCATTGGAAAACTTAACTGCTTGTTCCAGAACGGCATTGAGAATTCCCAGGGCGACCCCTGCCATCCCAGGCCGTCCTGTTTCAACGATGTTCCGAATGGCGATATTCATTCCATCCCCTTCATGGCCGAGCAGGTTTCCTTTAGGAACCCTGCAGTCCTGAAAAACAAGCTCTCCGGTAATGGCTCCTCGTAAGCCAACCTTATTCTCTTTTCTTCCCAGTTTCGCTCCGGGAAAACTCTTTTCAACGATGAAAGCTGAAAGCCCCCTGCCCCCTTCTCCAGTCCGAGCAATTACCACCCAAATGTCCGATACATGGGCATTTGTAATGAAGCATTTTCTGCCGTTCAAAATATAGGTGTCACCCTCCAGTCTTGCTGAGGTCTTTATGCCCGCCACATCTGAACCTCCGGATGGGTCTGTTACCGCCACCACTCCCATCGTTTCTCCTTTCGCCAGCGGCGGTAAATACTTCCTTTTCTGCTCCTCATTGCCAAAAGCATTAA
>Ga0299915_10000836_pt1 | contig 22859 bp, 27 predicted proteins | sample RVTome_13_FD_200263 | JGI IMG/M metagenome (GOLD analysis project Ga0299915, IMG submission 200263) | Soil microbial communities from uranium-contaminated site in the Upper Colorado River Basin, Wyoming, United States - RVT92D227 (version 2) ... | reverse complement strand
TTGTTCAGAATTTTCTCGATGTCCTTTGAAACCTGCGCAGTTATTTGATAATTTTGTTCTTCTCGAAGGTCTAGAAGAGTCTTGACAACTCTTTGTGCAGGTTCTATTGTTCCTGCAAGAATTTCTTCGTCGTTAAGATCAAACTGGAACTTTCCAATAAGTAGGGGTACAAGAAATTCCAGTTTATTCAACATTTTTCGTCCTAAGGTTATTTGTTTTTCAAAAAACGCTTTTCCTTTAGCTGTAAGCGCGTATCGCTTTATTCCCATTTCTTCGCTGGGTATCTCGTTGGTGAAACCTTTGTCATGCAGCCAAGCCAAAAGCGGATAGACTGAACCTGAGCTTGGTATCCACCGGCCACCTGTTTCTTTCTCAATTGTTTCGACAATTTCTACGCCTGACAGAGGCTTCTTTGCTAGCATAGTTAGAACTAGGAAACGAAGGAGTCCTCTTGGAACGCCACTAGTTTGGTTTGTCAACCTCTCGACCACAATGTCACCAGCGATATCGCTAAAAACATCACAAGCGACATATAAGCGTTACGCATCTAACGTCCAGATTTGAAAACAGCCATCTTGGGAAGTACTCGCTAGAATTAATTGTTCTCTGCGCATTTTTGGCGTAAAAGAAAAAAGGGAGAAAATGTTACCAGAGTTTTACAGGGCCTAAATGTTTTTCGTTTTTCCGTAAGAATGCACTTTCAACGCCTGTTACAACAGCCATCACTGAAACAGCCCCTTGGAGGCCCTGGTCGACTCTTGCGCCCCAAATGACTTTTACCTTCGGAGGCAGTGATTTTTTCATTATTTCAGCGGCGCGGTTGACTTCGCTAAGTGTCAGGTCTTCTCCACCAGAGACATGTATGAGTAGACCCTGAGCTTTCGTTACGTCTTCAATGTCTAGAAGGCGTCCGTTTAATGCTTTTTCTACTGCTTGCTCAACTCTGGTCTCTCCAGTGCCTTCTCCGATGCCTATTGAGGCTAATCCTGCTCCTGTCATTATAGCTTTCAAATCCGCGTAGTCCATGTTTATTAGGCTTGCAGTGGTTATTGTTTCAGTTATTCCTTTTATGAATTTTCCGACGGTGGTGTTAGCTACGCCTAAAGCTTCTCGGAAGGGCAAATTGCCAGCTACTTTGACTAGTCGGTTATTGTCAATTACTACGACGGTGTCGCATACTGCCTTTAACCGATTTAATCCCTTCTTTGCAGCTGCCATTCTGGCGGTTTCAACTTCGAATGGAAGGGTGACTACACCAACTATTAATGGTGCCATCGGTGAACCCGCAAATTTCTTCCGCAACGTGTCTGCCAAACCTACGATCGCGCCGGTTCCTGTGCCTCCTCCTAAGCCAGCTACCATGAATACTATGTTGGCTCTGGCCAGTTCATAGATGACTTCATTCGAGGTCTCTAACAGTGCTCTTTCACCCACATCCGGGTAGCCTCCGCTACCTAGACCTCGGGTGATTCTTTCTCCTATGAGTATTCTCTTGTCTGCTTTGGAAATCTGGAGGTGTGTTGCGTCGGTGTTAACTGCGACTAATTTGCCGCCTGTTATTCCTTTTTCTTTGACCCATGTTATGACGTTGCAACCTGCTCCGCCGAGTCCTACTGCCACTACTGTGGGTGCTGCCATTCTTGCGAATTTCGCGATTTTTTCCTCTTGGGTTTCCGTGTAGGGAGGTTCTTCATATTGATTAGTTGGGGGTATTTGTTCAGTTTGCATTTGATTATCCACGTCCATGCTGTTTTAGTGCATAGTGCGTATTAATAAATATTATGACTCAAGACTTAAGATATACTAACGTAGTACATGAATACAGTTCTGTTCAAGCGTAGCACAACAATACAGTTGCTGATTCAGGCGTAGTACATGAATACTGTTGCTGGCTCAAACGTAGTACAACAATACAGCTGTTACTCAGGCGTAGTACAAAAATACAGTTCACCACAGCTATACGGTTTCGTAATATACCTTAAATACAACATACACCAAACTTTCAAAGGGGGAGACAAAAACGAGTAAACTCGACCTAATGAAGCAGTTCATGCAGAACTTCGTTGGAAAAGGTTTCCATTTACTAATCAAAGAGAAATACGGCACTTTTAAGGTGCACACCATTGAGATAATGCAGAAAACGGACGGCACATGCCCAGTCAAAGAAATTCCGATAGGTGCCTACTTCCTACGTTTGACAGCAAAAAACCAAGAAGGAAATGAAGCCGCCATAATCTGCAATTGGACAGAGGAACTTCTGCAAGACCTGATGAACACTTACAAAGACGCAAAGGATGCAGACTTCCCTCACATCACAATGTGCAGAGACACCATAACCAATGATGCAAACAGATGGCTCCTTATTTGGGGCAATAACCACGAACAGCAGAAGACAAACACACCGCCCTACATTAGATAAAGAGTTGCTACACTCTTACTTCTCAAATAACTCTTCATCGCTTAACAGAGAATTTCTGCTCAACTTGTCCAACGATTGCTTCTACGGCAAGAACTGCTTATACACTGGATGCACCTAAAACCGCAAGGTAGTCTCTGACCTTTCCACGGTTCCGCTTGGCATTCGCATGCAAATTGAATGCACAACAGCGCCTTCTGGAATCAAGCGTACGCCATCTAAGAGTTCGCCTTTGGTGACACCTGAAGCGGCAAAAACCAGTTCCTTACCCTTTGCCAATTCTTCCTCGCAATAGGTTTTGTAAGCGTCGACACCAGCCAACTTTAGCCTATCCAAGCGTTTTGGATCATCATTCTTGCCTTGCCACTCCTTGACCAGCATGGTTCCGCCTAGGCATTTCACGGCTGTCGCTGCAATGGTTGCTTCTGGACCTGCACCAGCACCTAAAAGAACACACACAAAACAGACTAAACATACATTAAAACTTTGGGACCTGCTGGTTCTTTTTGAAGTCACAGAAGCGAGTTAGGATTTTGGAGTGAACGGATAAGTGTTCGCCCATTTGCTTTGACCGCTTCTAAACTGCACGTATCAAGGATTTTGTCCAAGTCTCCGTCTTCTTCAGGCAGAGGAATCCAAGTAATGTCAAGAACCCAGCTTCTGGTTTCTTTATCTTGGATGAGAACAGCTTGGGTAGTATCGAATGAACCGCAAGAAACCATAATTTTCCTTATTACGTCCACGGCGTCTTCTCTGTTCACGTTTATCCCCCTAGAGGTAATTCCCAATTGCTTGAAACTCAATTTAAGCTCATCTAAAAATAGAAGAGTAAAATCCGGGATTGCCTGTAACGCCGCCGACTCAGGCGCTGGTCTCGTTTACCCAAAGAATGTAGCTGCAATATCGTAGAGCTTCAAATCAACTATTTTAACCTTACCAATAACATCTTTCAAAGGCACTGGCACCATAGCGTTTCCCTGAAGGCCAACCATCACGCCAAATCTGCCCTCGTGTACCAAGTCAATCGCAGCGATTCCAAAACGTGTGGCCAGAACTCTATCAAACGCGATGGGAGGCCCGCCGCGTTGAAGATGACCCAGAACCACTGTTCTAGTGTCGATGTTTTCGAATCTCTTCTCTATTTCTTTTCCTATGTATTCACCTATGCCACCAAGCCTTGCGTGCCCAAACTCATCTAGCCCACTAGTATAAACGATATCTCCGCTTCCTATTGGTTTGGCGCCTTCAGCGGCGACAATTAAGCTGAAGTTCCTGCCGCGTTTGTGCCTTTTCCTGATGAATTCGCAGACTTCTTCTATGTCGAAGGGCTTCTCAGGAATCAGGATGACGTTTGCCCCTCCAGCAATCCCTGCCTCCAAGGCGATCCAACCAGCGTTTCTTCCCATAACTTCAAGAATTAGGACTCTGTGATGCGATTCTGCCGTTGTACGGAGTCTGTCAAGTGCTTCACAAGCAATTGAAACTGCCGTTTGGAAACCAAAGGTGTAGTCAGTGCCAAACAGGTCGTTGTCGATTGTTTTGGGGACGCCGACAACTGGAAGCCCCATTTCATATAGTTTGTAGGCTACGCCAAGCGTGTCATCTCCACCTATTGCAATGACCGCTTCAATGCCGTGTTCGGAAACATTCTTCAGAATACGGTTTGGTCCATCTGCACTCTTGAACGGATTGGTTCTTGATGTGCCAAGTATTGTTCCGCCCTTAGAGAGCAAGCCTGGTAGGGTCTTAATGTCTAAGGAGGTGAATTCACCTTGGACCAATCCTAGCCAGCCATCTTTAATGCCTAATGTTTCATATCCGTAGTTTTGAATTGCTTTTCTAACTATAGCTCTGATTACAGCGTTGGTTCCAGGCGCGTCTCCGCCGCCTGTAAGGATACCAATTTTCATAGGCTAACAATAAGTACAGCTGAAATAAATAAGGCTTAGCTTTACTTAGCGCAGTATATTTTGGCATAGATTTCTAACACCAAAGTTATAACATTTGGAAAGAAGTGGAACGGGCCCGCTGGGATTTGAACCTATGCGCTCTGGAGATTTCACCCATATTTCCCTTTTCTTCCAGTGCTGATATTGGCTGAGAATAAGGAGACAAAAGAGAACCAAACTTTTTTAGGAAGTGGCAACTTTAAAGTAGTACCCATCATCTGGAAGGACTTGGAGGCAGCCTGCGGGCGCACAAGCCAGAGCTGAAATTGCGTCTTTTCTGCCTTTGGATGCTGCTGTGGTACCGTCAATTGGGTCCACGACGAATTCCACTTTGGGTCCGTGTCCTGTGCCCACTTTTTCGCGGTGGATAAAGGCTGGCGCGTGGTCTTTTGGTCCTTCGCACGCGATGACTTCGCCTTCTATGTCCGTTTGGGCTAAGGCGGCTCTTGAGAATTCCACTGCTTTTTCGTCTATTAAGTCGCAGTTTCCTTGTCCGATGTGCAGTGCGGCGCCTATTGCGCCGGCGATTGTGATTCGGGTTAATGATGGTGCTAATGCTCTTAGGGAAACCATAGTGTGTGTTCTCCGCAGTGCCCTGTGTGTATTCGGGTAACTAAAATGTGCGCATTTTCACCCTGGATTTTTCTGGGCGTAACTAGTGTGATGCTGGTATAATTGATTTAAACAACGCCTAGCCAAGCGCCTGCTGACTGCCCGAAGAAGGATAGAAGGGTGAAAATTATGAGTCTGGGTACAAAGCTTAGTGCTATGAATATTGTGAGACGTGTCTTCAGGAGTCCGCAGATGAAGGCGAGCAGTTCCACGGGTAGAACGGGGATTAAGCCGAATACTGTGTAAATTATCCATCCCCACTTGTTCCAAGCGTTTGACACTTGTTCTATGGTTGCGGGGGAGATTTTTTTTGAGACGTAAGGTCTTCCTAGACGGTAAGCTAAGGCGTAGTTGATTGTCATGCCTATGGTGAAGCCTGTGGTGGCTACAAGTATGAGCAGTATGGGGTTTACGCCGAACATTGCTGCGGCTACAACCAGCGCTGGGCTTCCCAAGGGCACTATGGTGCCAGCTATGATTGTTGCGAGGAATATGCCTGCAAGCCCGTAATTCACAAAGAAGGCTTCCATGCTGGAGAACAAAGGTGCTTCGGCAATGTTGAAGATTTTTAGAAGCCCGATTATGATTACTCCTGCTACGGTTAGGATTATTGCCAGCTTTATTGAGGAGCGCATCCATGATGCCTTAAGCAAATCTGAGAAGCTGCCGTTTGTTTTTTGGTTTTGTTCAGGCATCGTGGTTCACTGACTGAAAATACAGTTTGTGTAGTCTCTCTATAAAGAGCTTCGCGTTTCAGAGTGACGTTAGCGCACCGTTGGATACAACATAACAAAAAATTACGTTTTTTCCGAGGCTGAGTCTTTGTTTATTTTTTCTATGAGAAGCGGCAGGTCTATTACGGAGGTTGCTATGTAGTTCGCGCCGTTGCGCATCAACTGCTCCATCGTGGAAACGCCCGTGGGCAACCCGACGGCAAAAGCTTTCAACTCCTTGGCGCTTTGCATGTCTGTGATGCTGTCGCCAACTATCACAGTGTCATTCGCCGATGCGCCTAAGGCTTTTAATGCGGTTTCGATGTGTTCGGGGTGAGGTTTAAACTGGTTCACTTTGTTTCTTGGAACTGTTACATCGAAGTAGTCTTTGATTCCGAAGCGGTTTAGGATGTAGTTCACGGCTTTTTCGCTGTTGATGGTGCACAAGCCAATTTTCAAGTTCATTCTGCGTAAAGCCTTCAGCGTCTCCAATGCGCCAGGCATCAGGCTTGTGGATGCGGCGGCTTCTAACTCGTATTTTTCAGTCATAGCTAAGGCTTCGTTGCGGACTTCTTCCAGAAACTTGGCGGGTTTATTTGAGTTTCTTGCGAAGATTTCGGTTTTTCTGAGCATTTCGAAGACGCTTTCTTTCACTGATACGACTGAAGCGGGAACGCCTCGTTTTATAAGGTAGCTTTTGACTTCTGCGCGGACGGTTTTGTAGTCTAGGTTGAAGTTGGCGAGGGTTCCGTCTAAATCGAATATTACAGCTTTCACGCGCATAGGGTTCATGCTCGCCCTTGATGAAACCTCTAGAGGAGATATACTTTGCGGTAAACTGAATAGCGAGTTGTGTGTACTATATTTGGTAATGTTATATGAGCCTGGAAGAGTACACGAAGGAGCAGCTCTGGCTTATACTTGTTGAGGCAGTCCACGCTGCAGTGATGTACCCAGCGCACAAGGCGTACACGCGAGAAGAGATACTGCGCGAAAAACCCGACGTAGCCCCAGCTGAATTGGCAACGAGGCTGAACATGCCCCTGGGCGAAGCACTAGTCATCCTGCACGAGCTGGCGGAAGAAAGAAAAAACAAAGCTTAAAACACTTGGACACTTGATGCCTTGAAGGCAATGCAAACTTCAGCGTTCAAGTTAAGCCTCATTTCAAGGAAGGAACGCTTAGTTATCTGAACAGTGAAAAGCTTGCCAACGTCAACCTTAAGCTTAACAAGAGAGCCTAAATCCGTGATTTCAGTGATTCTGCCCATGAACACGTTCCGGGCGCTGGACTTAATGGCACATTTAGACAAGATAATGTCCTGCGGATTCACGAAGATAGACGCTTCGCCTTGCCTTTGAGATGTGACTTCAACTCGCACGCCGTTGCCTATGTCCACCATCGTTGTGCCCTCTGACGTTGCCGTGGCGGCTCCAGCAAACGTGTTATCTACAGCAGCGAAGCGCGCCAAGTTCTTGGAGAGTTTGCCGAAAACGTCTGCTGGCGAGCCAATTTCAGTTATTTTGCCCTCGTTCATTAACGCGATACGATGTGGTAGTTTTTCAGCTTGAAACATATTGTGCGTTGTCATAACGATGGTGACTTTGTTTTCACAATTTACATTATTAATGACTTCTTCAAGTATGTCTGCGTTTTTCGGGTCCAAGTTCGCTGTTGGTTCATCCAAGAGTAGCAGTTTTGTCTTGAGAACTAAGGCTCTGGCTATTGCTACTCGCTGTTGTTCCCCACCAGAAAGTTTAAGTGCAGGTCGCTTCTCGAAGCCTTCTAGCTTCACTATTTCCAGCGCCTTTTTCACTTCCGCATTACGCACAGTCTTTGGTACTTTTCTTATTTTCAAGCCGTAAGCAATGTTGTTGTATACTGAAGAGCTGAAGACTGTTGTTTTTTGAAAAACAAGCGTGCTTTGCATGCGCACCTTTTCGGTGTTTTTGGAGTTGACGGCTTCGCCTTGGAACTTCACTTCTCCGCTTGCCGGGTTTTCGAGGAACGCAAGGATTTTCAATAATGTTGTTTTTCCTGAACCGTTAGGTCCAATTAGTGCTAGTATTTCGCCTTCGTGGATTTGCAGGTTAATGCCATCTAAGACTTTTTTGCTTCCGTAAGCTTTGGTTACATTATTCAACTCAGCAATTATCGTCATCTTTTAGTCTTCCTAATTGCAAGCTTAATTTTTAGAATTAAGGGCAAATTAATGAATCCCATTATGGCGGGTGCATTTCTAACAGCAAGCATCAAGATGTTTACAATGAAGACAATAATCATTAGGAATATACCCAGAGCTACGGCAAGTCCAAGATTGCCTATGTTTGTGTTAAATGATATTGATGTTGTAATCACATCGGTTCTGTAGAACCCTCCCACTATGCTACCGCCCACCAGACTCACTACCCCCAATTCGCCTATTGCTCGGTTGAAAGCCGCAATGTTACTCAGGAGAAAACCGCTCACCGCTTCCTTTAAAACTGCTATTGATGCTTGGGACTCCGAAGCGCCCAGCGTCTTGGCCAAGTTCATTATCTCAGGGTCAACCGCTTCAATAGCTTGAATTGCAATACTGATGAGTAATGGCGTCACAAGTATGGCTTGACCTATTATTATAGCTGCATGAGTGTAAAGTAGCCCTAGAAAGCCTAGTGGTCCGCCTTTTGAGAAGAGTAGGAAGAGTATTAAACCCAAAGCTACTGTTGGTAAACCCATCATGGAATTGAAAAATGTTTTAATGAAGGTTTTTCCTCGAAATTCGTTCAATGCAATGAGCATCGCGATTGCCGTTCCCCATAGCGCGGCCAATATGACAGCGGTTCCAGAAAAAAAGAGGGTGCGGTAAAGGATTCCGTAGAGTTCTGGGTCGCCTGTAACTATTTTTCCTAAGGCTTCTATTACGCCGCCGAATACATCAGCCAATACAATGTTCCTCTAACTGTACAAGTCCTCGTAGCCATTTCTATATTGCGGTGGACACTCGGAGCCGTCAAAGAACGCGTAAGCTTTTATCCAGTCGACAATAGGCTGCGGCGCATTATCCTTTAGTTGTTGCACAGCGCCCGTGAAGAGGCTCTGTCCATACGTGTCTTTGCCATAGTTAGTTATTAAATTCTGAGTTGCATCTGAAACCAAGTACTCTATGAATGCCATTGCATCACTAAAGCTGATTTGCGCGTGAACGGATTGATTTGCCGCAACTGTTGTTGGGTTTACTGCCATAGCGCTGTAAACGTTAAGCAACGATTGCTCCTCAGTTATCAATGCTGGCAAGGCTATTGTGCCGTCAGTGTAGAATTTCAGGTATGTGCCTATGTCCGAGAGAACGTAAGCGCCCTTCTGGTCTGCCACAGTCAATGTTGCACCCATTCCTTGACCTGTAGTTGCGTACCATGACTTTCCAGATATGATTGTGTAATTGTAGCCTGCTGCTTTCCAAAGGCTCTGCTCTTTGGAGTCTGTGCCAGAGTTTACTCCTCGAGAAATATAGATTTGGGTTGTCGGGTCGATTATGCTTTCTCCGTAAGCATATATGCTTTTCATTGCTTCGGTTGCATTTTTCCCTGTGATTCCCGCTGGGTCAGCTTCTGGTCCTGCGATGGTGAAGAAGTTGTAGGCAATGATCTTTCTATTTACGCCGTAGCCGTCTTGGAGGAAGGTTTTCTCCACTGATGGCGAGTGAACAAGGACGATGTCAGCGTCGCCGTTCTGAGCGTGCTGGATGGCTATGCCTGTGCCTACGGCTAATATGTTGAGGTCAACATTGTGTGTTGCTTCGTAGTCTTTCTCTATTTCGTTCAACAGACCAGTGTCGTAGAGGCTTGTAGTTGTGGAAATGAAGACTCGTCTCCTGGCAAAGTAGTTTAAGTAAACTAGTGTGCCAGCGACTACTATGATAGTTGCCAGTGCTGCGACTATAACTATCTTTAGCCATATTTTCATTATAAACACCGTTATGTTTTGTCATTCATGTCACTACCCTTATAAACTTTACCGTGCTTAACACTAAATAAGATGAGCACTCACACAAAACATAAGTTCTCAGGCAAAGTATGGATAGAATACGAAGGAAACCCCCTAATCGGCAAAGGCGGAGCAGAAATCTTAGAAGGCATAGCGAAGGAAAACTCGATTTCTAAAGCCGCTGAAACACTGGGCATGTCTTACCGTTACGTCTGGAACTACCTTAAAAAAATCGAAAAAACAATAGGCGAACCCATTGTAGACACCTACAGGGGCGGCAAAGCTGGAGGCGGAGGCGCAAAACTAACGGAGACTGGCAAAAGTCTGCTTGCTGAGTACACGCGTTTAGAAAACTGCTTAAGTGAATTTTTATCCGAAAAGAAAAACATGGGAGGTGAAAAACTTGAAGTTAAGCGCAAGAAACCGCCTCAAAGGAAAAGTAACCGCAGTTGAAAAAGGCGTCATCACGGCGAAAGTAAAGATTCAGATTATGGTACCCGCCGTGGTTACCTCGGTAATTACGAAAGAGGCAGTTGAAGACTTGGACATAAAAGTAGGCGACGAAGTGGAAGCAATCGTGAAGTCAACAGAAGTCATGATTGCAAAATAACGCTTACTCCACTACGTAGCGGTAAGCCACGTGCTCGCCCGCTGTAGAGCTTTTCCTTATGATTTTCAGTATGTCGCCTGGTTTGGCGCCTATGGCTTTCACCGCTGGATCAGTGGATTTCACCTGCGGCATCTGGTAAGGCTGAACTTTATACTGCGCAAGAAGCTGCTCTTTCTCTTTCTCGCCGAGAATTTCATGCATCGGAACCAGCGCATGCTCAAAAATGTCGAAAACTGGAAAAGACTTAGGCAAGAGCTCTACGTTCTTTTTCTTGGCGCCCTGCTTAACCGCGTGCGTGTAGCGGCCTTCCGTGACCACGATGGCCCTTTCAATCTCTTTGTCTTTCATAACCTTATAAAGAGTATTCATCGCGTTTATGCCCACTGTAGCCTCAGCCAAAATACACCATACTATTGCTCTTCCTTTTTCTCCGGGAATCTCAATGATGTAGGCTAACGCGCCCTCATGTTTCTCTTTCTTAATCAGCTTGTACTTTCTAAGTTTGATTAGGACTTCAGCCTTGCGCTCTTCCACTGTTTCGCCTTTAGTGCTCAAACCACAAACCCTCTAATGTAGAATACGCGAAAACTAAACAAAACCTCAACCCTTAAACTTTATGGTTCGAAAAGTGATGATGTTACCAGCAGGCTGTACTGTTGATTCGCTTTTTGCATGTTCAGCGTTCTACAAGGCAATACATATAATACGCGTTTAACTTAAGGCAAATGTGTTTCCCAACCGCAAATCCCCAATACAGATAAGAACATCACAAACAATTTATTGAGTCTTGTATATACAGTTACAAGATTCGCAACAAAAATTTGCGAGAGGGTAACATGGCGAAGGCTAATTTCGACAAGCTTCTGCTCGAAGCAATAGATGAGGCTATGGCTTCAATGGGCGAATCACCAAAGCAAGCAATTTATTATCATCTGGAAAAAGTCTTCAACGTCAAGAAACAGGAAATCCCATGCAAAATTGAAGAGTTCATTCTTGCGATTGAAAAGCTTTTTGGGATGGGCGCCAATTTTCTTGAGTCATTAATTTTGAAAGGACTTTACGAAAAGGCAGGGGTAAAGGGCAAAGAAGAGTCATTCAAGAATCTCACTTTCGTCGAAATTGTAGCTGCGGTCAAACAAACAATGGAACAGTGACAAAAATGCGGATGCGCACGAAAATGCTTGCCATAACGCTCATTTCGGTTATTGCTGGGACTTTGGCGCTGTATGTCGGTTCACAATTCATAATAGTAAGCAGCTTTGCAAAATTGGAGGAACAAGAGGTCCAAGAGAGCATTGAAATAACCCGCAGCACTTTGTCCAATGAGTTTGCTGACTTGAGTAGCAGAGCCCGCGACTACGCGGATTGGGATGAAACCTATGTTTTCGTTCAAGACGGAAACGAAGAGTACATCCAGAATAATCTTGACGCGCCTACTTGGGCTAATCTAAGAGTTGACGTTGCTGTGTTTATCAACACTGCAGGTCAAGTAGTCTTTGGCATCGTTTTCCAACTAGATGGGACGACAATACCAATCCCGCAGAGCCTCTTGAATCTACTTTCAGCTAACGATACCCTTTGGGGTCATTCCAGCATAACGGGCGAAATAACGGGGATTGTTCCTCTCGAGGACCCGTTGCTGATTGCTTCAAGACCTATATTGACAAGTATGCATGAGGGTCCAATTCGTGGCGTGCTAATCATGGGGCGCTACCTCGACTCTGAAGAAATAGAATACTTAAGTCAAACAGTACATTTACCGTTCTCTTTGAGCAGCTTCAACGATTCAGAAACTAACTCCGACTTCTATGCAGCACGCCAATCCCTGTCGAAGGAAAACCCCGTTTTTGTGCAACCATTGAACGGAAGCACGGTTGCTGGATATGCCCTCCTAACGGATATTTATGAAAATCCATTTCTCGTGTTAAGAGAAACTATGCCTAGAGACATCTATAAACAGGGAGAAGCCACCGTCGCTTATTTTCTTATGGCGCAAATAGTTACTGGCGCAGTCTCTGCCATAGCAGTCATATTGATACTAGAGAAGTACGTGATATCTCGGGTGGATCGACTCGCGAGTGATGTCAAAAACATAGAAAAAAGCAGTAGCTTCTCGGAGCATTTGTCGTGGGACAATAAGGATGAACTGTCTTTTTTGGCTGGTGCGATTGACTCTATGATGGAAGAGCACCTCAAGGCCATCGAGCAAGTGGCGGCGATGGTTGGTCACGACTTGCGCAATCCGTTGACAGGCATAGCAAACGCAGCTTACTACTTGAGGATGAAAATAGGCTCCAATTTGGGTCCTAAGGCAACCGAAATGTTGGATATTATCGATAAAGACATAGAGTACTCGAATAAGATTGTGAATGACCTTCTGGAATACTCGAGAGCAATAAAGCTGGACCTGTCGGAAAGCACTCCAAAAACAATACTGAAGGAAGCTTTGGAGCTTGTGAATATACCTGCAAATGTTCAGGTACTGGACTTTACGGAAGATACGCCGAAGATAACTGTTGACATAGATAAAATGAAAAGAACTTTTGTTAACCTAATTAAGAACTCCTTTGACGCAATGCCTAAAGGCGGAAAGTTGACGGCAAAAAGCAGAAAAACAAGGGGCAACGTGGAATTTTCCTTCGCTGATACTGGAGCGGGCGTACCGAAAGAAACTTTAGAAAGACTCTTCACACCATTATTCACAACTAAAGATAGAGGCATGGGCTTCGGTTTAGCTATATGCAAACGAATAGTAGAGGCGCATGGAGGAAAAATCTCCGTGGAAAGCACTGTTGGAAAAGGAACAACATTCACGTTAACTATCCCTGTAGAGCCCAAACTGAAGGGGGTGACGAACTTTGACGGAACGAATTAAAATCCTTATAGTTGACGACGACGAAAGCGTAAGAGAGACGTTTACAGCAATATTGGAAGAGAACGGATATATCGTTGACATGGCAGAAAACGGGAGAGACGCAATAGAAAAATCAAACAAGAACTTTTACAATGCTGCGTTCATTGACATTCGGCTTCCAGACATGGATGGAACAGACCTTTTGACTGCGATGAAAGAGACCACGCCGAAAATGCGAAAGATAATTATCACGGGTTACCCTGCGTTGCAAAACGCCATTAACGCTGTAAACAAAAACGCAGACGCCTACGTGCTTAAACCGCCAAAAATGAGGGATGTGCTCAGCATGCTGAAAGAGCAACTGCAGAAGCAAAAGGATGAAAAGAGGCTCAGCGAAGAGAAAGTTGCCGACTTCATACAAAAACGCGCCAAACAAATAGGCGAAGGAAAACCCAAGTAACCATATTTTCTTTAAATATTATTCATATTTGACTTTCAGCTGATGGCATTTATTAAACAAGCTTGCCGCAAAGGCGAACAAGCGAAATTAAGTTCGCAGTATTACGTTTTCTGCGTATTTTTTCATGTTTTCAGCGAATTCAGCTATTGTTTCTGGCGCGTAAGGCTTAAGCGCCTCAAAGCGCTTGTCCAACGTGTCTTGTGGCACGAATTGTTGGAACGCGTGAGTTTTTGCGCCTTTCACAAGCTCACCTATACGCGTTATGTCCTCAGCCGTCACAAGCTCAGGCACTACTGTTGTCCTGAACTCGCAGGGCACTTTCCCAGTTTTCAAAATCTCAACAGTGCGCATCAGCCCCACGGTGTCCTTTGCGCCTAACTGCTTGTACTTATCCAGCGAGGTTTTCACGTCTAACGCCACGTAATCCACATGTGCCAAGCATTCTTCCAGCACTTCGGGATAGAACCCGTTCGTGTCCAACTTGACTAGGAAGCCTCGCGCTTTCAGCTTCGCCAAAAACTTCGGCAGTTCCTTGTGCATTGTTGGTTCTCCGCCCGTTACCACAACTGCGTCCACGTACTTCTTGCGGCTTTCCAGGATTTCCAGCGCTGCGGCTTCCTGCAGAAACGGCGGTTTAGGGTCTACGGCTATGCGCCAGTTGTGGCAGAAAGGACAACGCAGATTGCAGCCTGGCGTGTAAAGCACGGAGGCTACTTTGTTGGGGTAGTCGATTAAGCTGATTTTCTGGAGTCCGCTGAACTTCATAGGCGCGTCACTTTCAAGCGGGTATAGGCGCCGTGGCCATGACAAGGGATTTGTCAAAGGTTCTGCGAATGGCGAATTCTGCTTGTTTCCCGTCGTTCCACTGGTCCACTGGACGTAGATAGCCGACTACGCGCGAGTACACTTCGCATGGCGCTCCGCAAACTGGGCATTTATTGTGTTCGCCGTTCGTGTAGCCGTGGCTGGGGCATATGCTGAACGTCGGTGTCAAAGTGAAATACGGCAAATGCGAGCTCCACGAAACTTTGCGTATTAGTTCAGCCGCGGATTCCCATGAGTGCAAGCGCTCGCCGAGGAAAATGTGGAACACTGTGCCGCCTGTGTAAAGCGTCTGCAAGCGTTCCTGATGCTCCAGCGCTTCGAACAAGTCGCCCTCAAAATCCACGGGCAACTGCGAAGAATTCGTGTAGAAAGGCTCAGCGTGCTGCGCCACAACTTGTTTCTGGTTAGCCGCTGCAATTTCAGGGTACTTGCGCTTATCGATGCGCGCAAGCCTGTAAGACGTGCCCTCTGCAGGCGTCGCCTCCAAATTGTAGATGTTGCCTGTTTCTTCTTGGAAGTCCGCCAGCCGCTCGCGCATGAAGCTGAGCGCTTTAACTGCGAAGTCCTGCCCATCCCGCGACGCGATGTTCACGCCTAAAAGATTCACCACAGCCTCGTTGATGCCTACCAAGCCTATAGTGGAAAAGTGGTTCTTCCAGAACTTGTCGTAGCCTTCCTTAACGTTGCGCAGGTAGCGCCGCGAATACGGGTACAAACCGTTCTCCGTGAACGCCTCAAGCGCCTTACGCTTAATCTCTAAGCTGCTCTTGGCGATTTCCATCAGGTTCTCCAACCGCTGGAAGAACTCGTCCTCGTCTTTGGACAAATAGCCGATTCGCGGCATGTTCAACGTGACAACGCCTATTGAGCCTGTAAGCGGGTTAGCGCCAAAGAAGCCGCCGCCGCGCTTTCGCAACTCGCGGTTATCTATCCTTAAACGGCAGCACATGCTCCGCACGTCCTCAGGTCGCATGTCACTGTTCACGAAGTTGGAGAAGTAGGGTACGCCGTACTTGGCGGTTACCTCAAAAATCTTTTGGGCAACAGGCGAGTCCCAACTGAAGTCTTTGGTTATGTTGTACGTGGGTATTGGGAAAGTGAAAACTCTGCCTTTCGAGTCGCCTTGGCGCATCACTTCTGCAAAAGCAGAGTTGAACATTTCCATTTCCTCAGTCATATCGCCGTACGTGTCTTCAGAGACTTTTCCGTTGAAAATTATGGCTTCGTCTTTCATGAAATCAGGCACCGTCAAGTCCAAGGTCAAATTGGTGAACGGCGTCTGGAAGCCCACGCGAGTAGGCACGTTCATGTTGAAGAAGAACTCCTGCAGCGCCTGCGTCACTTCTTTCGGGTTTAAGCCGTCATAGCGTATGAACGGCGCCAAGTACGTGTCAAAGTTGCTGAACGCTTGCGCACCTGCCGCTTCGCCTTGAAGCGTATAGAAGAAGTTAACCACTTGACCCAAAGCTGTTCTGAAATGCTTCGCAGGCTTGCTTTCGATTTTGCCAGTAACGCCGCCGAACCCTGCAAGCAACAGTTCGCTTATGTCCCAGCCTACACAGTAAGGACCTAAAACGCCTAGGTCGTGAATATGCATGTCCCCTGAAAAGTGCGCCTCAGCAATGCTCGCCGGGTAAATCCGCGATATCCAGTATTTGGCTATAACCGTGGATGAAAGATAATTATTCAAACCCTGCAGCGAATAACTCATGTTAGAGTTCTCTTTAACACGCCAATCCTCAACCTCCAAGTACTGATCCACCATGTCCGAGGAGCTTAGGAGAGCCGCTAACTCCCGCATGTCTTGATGCTGCTTCCTGTAGAGGATGTACGCCTTCGCCGTTTGCGCGTGACCGTTTTCGATGAGCATTTTTTCAACTATGTCTTGGATTTCCTCAACTGTCGGGCAGCCGTCTTCGCCGAAGTGGCTGTTTAACAGAGCCATTACTTGGTCGCTTATGCGCTTTGGCTGCTCGCGGTCTTTTCCGCCTACGGCTTTGGCCGCTTTCCAAATGGCGTTTGTTATACGTTCTTGATCGAAGGGTTCTAATCTACCATCACGTTTTCTGACATACTTCATTTTGTTTTTTCCTCCTCAAACGATTTGGCGCGAACTTCATTTTTTCACTTCAAGGAGCAAACGCTTGAAATCCTCAGGCTCTTCAAACTGCTTGTAAACCGACGCGAAACGAATGTACGCTATGCGGTCAAGCGTTTTCAGGTACTTCATGACTAAATCGCCGATTTCCTGCGAAGAGACTTCGCCTTTGCCTTTCAGCATGAGGTCTTGCCTCACGTGGCTTGCTAACTCGTTAATCTGCTCCATCGTTACGGGTCTTTTTTCGCAGGCTTTCTGCAAACCGCGGATTATCTTGTTAACGTCGAAACGTTCCAGCTTGCCATCTTTCTTCCGCACCATGAGCTCAACTGTTTCCACGTACTCGTAAGTCGTGAAGCGTTTTCCACAGTTGACGCATTCTTTGCGCCTGCGCGTCGTGTTCTCTGGCGAATCGCGCGTTTCCAACGTTTTGAAATCTTCCGAGCTGCAGTACGGGCACTTCATTTTTTCTCACGTTACGTATGCTGTTTAGGCACTTTCGTGCATACATAAGCATAGTGTTAACAAGAGCACTCTACACACTATAGTTAGCGCATATATAAGTTGTTTCCACAGCAATTTTGAAATAGTCCGCCAATCGCCCAGAAAGAACATCGTGGAAATACACATAATTGCAGTAATTAAAAAGCAACGAAAACAGTGCTTTTTGGAAAAAAGCCCCATTTTCGAAAAATACTTCAAAGCTTAAAATTTTCTAACATAAAACTGCACAAGCAGCAACAGCGAAAACCCTTCTGCTAAAGCCTTCGGCTCATTACTTTGCTAGATGAAGCCAAGCATAAACGAGAAATTGAGAAGCTTAGGAAGAATCGACACGCGCTGCTGCCTGTTGCTCCATTGCCTCTAACTCTTTAACGCGGGTTTCAATGAACTCAGCGACTTTCGATTCACTGAAGCTCTTTTCGTCCTTTTGCTTCTGCAGTTGCTCCTTGATTGTTTGAAGGATTTTCTCTACATCGAAAGGTTTCATGACGTAAGCGTCTGCGCCCTTGTTAACCGCAGCAACAGCATTCTGAAGCGTTGGGTAACCAGTGACTATTATCTTCCGCATTTTCGGTTTAGTGTCCCGTATTTTTCCGAGAAGTTCAATGCCTTCCATGTCGGGCAAGCGAACGTCAATCAACGCCAAATTGTAAAAAGATTTTTCACTTTTCTCTATGCCCTTTTTAGCGGTATCCGCGGATTCAACGGTGTAGCCTTCGTCTTCAAGTATCGCTGTCAATACGCTTCGTATGTTCTCGTCATCATCAACTATTAGAATTCTAACAGTTTCACTCGTATGTTTCCACCTCCATCCATCTTGATTCCAATTCTGAGTACTACTGAGTTATCTTGTAAGCTTTACTTTACGCTGATAAATCCTTTATGAACAGCCAATATGAATTCCCAGTAACGACGCGCCGCAAAAGGACAGCTAACTCTTGACAGTTTATGTCTCAGGCTGTTTTTTCGAAAAACTTTGCTTTGCCGTGTTCACGTAGTTAACAAATTCAAGCGGGTCATTTGATTCTACAGTGAGCGTGATCCCAATTTTTGCATGCAGGTTTTTCATGATCAGAATTTCTATGAATTGAGCGCCTGCGCCGAAGATTTTTTCAAGTCCGCCCTGAAAGTCCTGGATTTTGTCTGGAATATTTTGTTTGGACACGAATTTGTTCTCGATATGAAAGTAAATTGACTGCTTAACTGATTCTCCAAGAGAATTTAGAGCCTCATCAATGGCTTCTAATAATAGTTCATTGAAGTCTTTTGTTTTTTTTGGCACCTTTCGAACCTCACTGTATGTGAAATTCCTTAACTGCCAAACCTTATATTATAATATGGTGCGGGAGTGAATATAAATTTAATCCGCAATAATTTCTTTCCGAACATATAATCAGAATCGGAACTCTATTCAACCTGATTTTGCCAATTCAAAAGTGGTTTTGCCCTAGGTGAATACTTTCCGACCCCAAACTCAACTCTTTAGCGTAATCCATCAAAGCCATCCGCAAAGTTTCACTTTCACTCGTGTCCAGCCTCCTCGCTAACTCACTCAAAATCGCCCTTTGCTCCTTGCTAAACACCACTTTAACCACGCATTTTCTCGGCATCACGCATCACTTCTAATGTTTAGGCTATCTGGATAGCCCACGCGTTAGCCCACCCAGAGCCCAACACGCTGTACAATTCGCCTTTTCACTTTCGCAGTATATTAATCCAGTATCAGTTGGACTGACCAAGGATCAACAGTTTATACCGATTGTGTTGTTGTTGCTGACGCTTACATAGGACCCGAAAGCGAGGTTGCGTTGAAAACGGTTACGGATGCGCTTGCGCTTTCAGACGCCAGTTACCGCAACAAAAGCTTAGTCATCGCCGACACTTCAGGTTTGACTGATGCTGTTTTGCAAAATAAAACCTTAGCCGCAACTGATTCTGTAGACGTGAATGATGCGGTTTTAACAGACAAAGCCGTTGTAATCACTGACGCCGTGAACCTTGCAGGCAGCATTATCGTAGATAAAGTCTTGCAGGTCACCGAAACCATTAACCTCGTTGAAACTGTTCAGGTTGGAGTTGGCAGCGTCAAAAAAACAAAACTGTTCCTCATCATAGGCGATTTGGCGGTGCAGCTCACGGGCGAGTAGGCAATTCTTAAATTTGCATGCACTTACAAGAGTAAACGGCGCGAAGCATGCCGAAAAAGCGAGTAATCTTAGCTTGCATGTATGTTATTTCAAGCGCATTAATCATAGCTAATTTTGGCGCGGCAACAGTTTCAGGCTGGAGCAACGGCGGCTAGAGCGCAAACCCTAATCAGCCAGATTACGGCACTCATGACTGGATAGCGGAACACGCGTTGGATTGGCTACCGCAGCAGAATAAGCAGTTCCTACTGGACAACAAAGCCAGTTTCCTGTACGGCACCGAGTTACCAGATAGTAATCAAGTGCCAGACGGCATAGGCGACACGACTAAACATCACATTTACTTTTTTGCTAATGGCTCAGTGCAGGACGACACAGCGGCTGTCAGAGCCAGAGACGAATTCCTCAAAGCAGTTGACTTCTACAAGGTAGGAAACTATGCACAGGCGGCCAAGCAGCTGGGCGTCGTAGCTCATTACATCGCGGACGTGGCGGTTTTCGGGCACGTGATGGGCGCATCGACGGCTTGGGGCACTGAAACGCATCACAGCGACTACGAAACCTACGTGCAAGACCGCACAGGCAGCTACGAAAGCGAATTTAACAGTTTCCTCGTGTTCGACGGCAGTCTGAGCGCAGTTTCGGCTTATGATGCGGCGCTGAAGCTTGCCAACGACACGACTTTCGACTTGGACGGCGATTTAACCTGCGTTTGGATGGACCAGCACTACAACTGGAACGACGCGACGTTTAAGAACCGCTGTGGCGAATCGTTGAACCTTGCAGTAAACCTAATCGCAGATATGCTGCACTTTTTTTATAATGAAGCCATTCCAGAGTTTCCAGCGTGGATTATCCTGCCACTACTTATGATAGCCACACTATTTGCCATAACCCTGAAAAAGAAACTAATTCGTGCAACGTCACAAGAGCTGTGACATTTTATTTAACTAGCGACAAGCGGCGGACGTTTCTTACATAAAAAGATAAAAGAGTGAACGAAAGAATGTATCGTGGGTGTACTACGTGAATAGAGGCGCGCCCGCCTTTATTCTGCTACTTGTCCTATGTTCAGCGTTGGTTCTTCTTGCTGAAATTGGGATAACTTATGCAGGCGGAACCATTTACATTCGAGCAGATGGCAGCATTGAAGGAACTAATACCATTCAGCGTGATGGAAATGTTTACACGTTCACAGGTGACATTAGCGACTTCCTCGTGGTTGAGCGTGACAACATTGTGGTTGACGGCGCAGGACACGTGCTTGAGGGCGCAGGAACTGAAAACGGAATATTTTTGGATGGAAGAAGCAACGTTACAATCAAAAACATAACAGTTAGAAAATTTAATTGTGGCATCTATTTAAACAGCTCGTCTGGTAATACAATTTCTGTAAACAACATAACAAACAACTTCTATGGCATCTTGCTCGATTCCTTTTCAAGTAGTAACAACATATCCGCAAACAACATAACAGCAAACTATGGTTCTAGCATCTATTTATCACGCTCGCCTGGCAATACATTATATGCAAACAACATAACAAACAACGGTTATGGCGTCTTTCTCATTGGCTCTTCTAACTATAACAGCCTAAGCGGAAACAACATAACGGCAAACAACTTTCATGGCATCTATCTTGACTACTTTTCCAACTACAACAGCATAAGAGGAAACAACATAACAAACAACGGCGTAGATGGCATCTACATCGAATACTCTGACGAGAACAGCGTTTCTGGGAACTACATAGCAGACAACCACTACAGCGGTATAGAACTCGAGGGTTCTTCAAGCAACAGCGTTTCTGAAAACAACATAATAAACAACTATTATGGCATCCGTCTCGATTATTATCCAAATAACCTTATTCACCATAACAATTTCGTAGGCAACGCAGAGCAAGTTTTTTCCATCGATTCGGTGAGCGTTTGGGATGATGGTTACCCTTCAGGCGGCAACTACTGGAGTGACTACTCTGGTGTTGACTTGAACAGTGGGCCTTACCAGAATGAGACTGGAAGCGACGGAATAGGCGATACAAACTACACAATAAGCACCGACAACAACGACCGCTATCCACTTATGGGACCAATCAGCACCTTTGACTGCGGCGCATGGAACAATAAACCATACTATGCGGACATCGTTAGTAACTCCACGATTTCAGCGTTCAATTTCAACGCAGCCCAGAAGCTCATCAGCTTCAACGTAAACGGTTCCTCCGGCACCATCGGATTCTGCAAAATCACAATCGATAACTCGCTTTTAGGCGGCCCATACATCGTTTTAGTAGACGAGACACCAGTGACGCCGTCAGTAACATCCAACGGAACGCATTCATTCCTGTACTTCACATACGCACATAGCACCCACAATGTTAGCATCATGGGATCAACTGTCATTCCAGAGTCGTGGATTATTTTGCCGCTGCTTATGATAGGCACGCTATTCGCCGTGGTAGCGAAAAAGAAAAGTAACTGCCAAGTGCCACAAAAAAGCTAGCGTTTACTCAACTCAGCATATTGCAGCATATATTTTTCCAAAAGCTATAAGTCTATAAAAAGTAAATACATTGAACAATGAGCACCGTGAACAGGACCAAGAGCATTGCTCTCTTGCTTGTTTTCCTCAGCGTGCTTTCCTTATGCATATTTAAAGTGCAGCCAGCCAGCGCAACTGAAGATTCTTGGGTAGTCAAGCAACCGATGCCCACAGCGAGAACTGGACTTGGCGCCGCTGTTGCGAACGGAAAAATATACGCGTTCGGAGGCGACGGAGGCAGCAATGTTACCGAAGAGTACAACCCAGTTACGAACACGTGGACTGCAAAAAAGCCAATGCCAACGGGAAGAAGCCGCTTCGGCATAGCTGTCTATCAAAACAAAATCTACATTATAGGCGGAGCCACAGCCAACGGGTTCACCGCCGCAACCGAAGTTTACAATCCGTCAACAGACACATGGGAAAACAAAGCGCCACTGCCCAAAGGAGGCAAAGCCGAATTAACTGCAAACGTTGTTAACGGCAAAATCTACGTAGTTGGCGGATACTTTATCGGCCTGTATTTGGCCGCTTCTAACGTACTCGAAGTCTACGATCCAGAAACGGACACATGGACAACAAAGACGCCAATGCCCACTGCCCTTTACAGTTGCTCGTCTGCGGTTGTTGACAACAAAATGTACGTGATAGAGAACTCGTTTGGTAGTAATGTTGGCAGTCTCAATCAAATATATGATGCTGAAAATGACTCGTGGAGTTATGGACGTTCCATTCCTGTTGGAGTTGCTGGCGCAGCTGCAGCCGCAACTACCGCGGTGTTTGCGCCAAAACGAATCTATGTCATGGGCGGCGACGCATCTGTTAATGGCTCAAATCAAGTCTACAACCTAGAAAATGATACTTGGAGCATTGGCGCTCAGTTGCCGACTTCGCGCAGCTACTTGGGCGTAGCTGTCATAGATGATACTTTTTATGCAATTGGCGGACTAAACGGTAATAACGAGAGTGTAGACGTCAATGAGCAGTATACGCCGTTCGCGTATGGGACTACGCCGCCGGTTCTGCGTGTTGTATCTCCTGAAAACAGGGCGTACAATGTGAGTTCTATTCCCGTAGTCTTCACGGCGACCAAGTCAATTAATTGGAGTGGGTACAGCTTAGACAACATAGCGAACGTGACCCTTGGTGAAGACGCTACGC
>Ga0299915_10000835_pt1 | contig 22869 bp, 13 predicted proteins | sample RVTome_13_FD_200263 | JGI IMG/M metagenome (GOLD analysis project Ga0299915, IMG submission 200263) | Soil microbial communities from uranium-contaminated site in the Upper Colorado River Basin, Wyoming, United States - RVT92D227 (version 2) ... | reverse complement strand
GAACCTTCGTGATGCCCTCTTTCGACTTCACCGACGCAATCTCGAACTGCTCCTTGTAGTTGTTCAGTATCGTCACGTTGCTCCTTATGATCGGCTTGCCGGGTTCGGCATCGAAAAGTATGATCACCTGCGGATTAATCGTGAACTGCGCCAGGGCGCTAAACGGGATGCTCACAGCCTTCGCTTCCGGATGCGTCAGGCTGATCTCCACCACCCCGTTTGCCACTCTTTGCAACTGCGTCTTGTCAACCTTGAGCTGAAGAACAAATTTCGTCGCCTCCACCGAAGCGTCAAAATCGGCGCTTATCGCGTTGGCCGTTGATTTTACGCTCGTTACAGAGAACGGCCTGCCGTCAACACTTGTCAGTGTCACCTTGGGCAGAGCTGTGTCCTCATCCTTGAGCAGCAAATTCAGCGTCTTCGGCTGGTAATCGACGCGCGCCACAACCGTGGCCTTGAGCGTGAGTGTCAGCGTCGGCGCAACTTTATCATTGCTGATTATAGTAATATGTTTTGTCGTCGGGCCCGCAAGAGTTGACGCATGAAACTTGATTTTCAAGGCCCCGCTCTCACCCGGCTCATACTCTTTCTTTTCCAGTGTAAAGGCCGTGCATCCGCAGTCGGGCTTCACGTCGATTATTTTCAACAGGGCCTCGCCGACGTTCTTGAAGCCAAACTCGCAAACATTGGCGGTGCCCGGCCCCACGTCGCCGAAGTCATGAACCATCTTATCGAATCTAATCTGCGGCCCAGGTGCGTTGGCGTCCGCCTTGGTCTTTTCGGGTTCCGGCTTAGGCTTGACGGCTTCCGGCCTGCGCCTGACAGGCTCGACCTTAACAGGTTCCGGCTTAGGATTGACCGGCTCGGGCTTAAGAGGCTCGGGCTCCGGTTTAGCTGGTTCCGGCGCCTCTTTCGCAATAGCCGCTGGCTTCTCAGTGGCCTGAACCACCTTCTGCGGCTCCTGCACCGGCTTCTGTGCCTCTTCGCAGCCGATTTGCGACAGCAAAATACTGACGATGCCCAAAACGACCAAAATCATGCAACTACGTTTCATATTTCGATCTCCGAATTAGCTCTCAGAATCAATTCTCTGAACAAACCAACCCAACCCCCTCTATTCTACTCAAAATACCACCCCACGGCAAACAATTTCCAGCCCTTTCCGATGGCCAGAGCAGCCGTCTAAGAAGTTTCTATTTTGGAAACGGTCGTGGCATCATATAATCACGGCGCTTCAGGTCAGTGTGGTATATGTGGCCGTGTTATGAAGAGGTGAACAAATGACTGCGATTCGTAGGCGAGTATTCATAGGAAAACATGGATTGCCGGCACTTGGACTGCTGGTCTGGGTATGCCTGTCTCAGAGCTTGTTTGCGGACCTGTTGGGCGATTTGGCCCTGCCGCACAATGGGCGAAGCATGCGGGAGACCTCGACGCATAAAATCGGGCCTGACGGCAAGTACGACCCTAACGGCGAGCCGGACCCGCAGAGCAACCACGACAACAAGAACGTCGCTCCCGGCGAGACGAAAGTGCTGATGAACGCCAGGGGCCCCGGAGTCATCACGCATATCTGGATGACATTCCTCGGCCCGGAGCCTCACCCCTGGGCCAAGAACGGCTCGGCCAACCACCAGGAGATGCTCCTGCGAATGTATTGGGACGGCAGCGAGCGGCCGGGCGTCGAGGCGCCGGTCGGCGACTTCTTCGCCAACAGTTTCGCCAAGCGCAACGAGGTCGTCAGTCTGCCCGTTGTCGTTGAAGACGCCGACTCCTACAACTGCTTCTGGCAGATGCCGTTTCGCAAGTCGGCCAGAATTGAGGTCGTAAATGAAAGCGATAAGCCCGTCAGTCTTCTCTATTACAACATCGACTGGATCAGGAAAAAACGCATCAGCAAGGATACGCCCTATTTCTACGCCCAATACCGCCAGGAATACCCTGTTGAGAACGGCAAGGATTACCTGCTTCTTGAAACCGAGGGAAAGGGCCATTACGTGGGCACAGTTTTGAGCGTGCGAACGCGCAGCCCATCCTGGTTTGGAGAAGGCGATGAAAAAATCTACATCGACGGCGAGGAAAAGGCCTCCATCTGGGGGACGGGAACGGAAGATTACTTCCTCAGTGCCTGGGGCCTCAAGAAAACGAGCACCCCCTTCTTTGGCGTGCCTTACTTCGACCAGTGGGGCATCGTCGGCGGCCATACAAGCGCGTACCGCTGGCATATCTGCGACCCGATTGTCTTCAACAAGGCTATCAAGGTGACTTTCGAGCACTACGGCTGGATTTCCACAGATGAGAACCCCACCGGCAAAGTCCATAGCTGGAACGAACGCGAGGACGACTATTCGAGCGTGGCATTCTGGTATCAAACCGGCGAGCCGACTTTCAAAGCAAGTGCTCCACACGCCAGCCAACGCAAGCTGCCCGGCCTTGACCAGGTCGTTGCGGCCCGTGAATATACCGACGACCGCTGCCACGGCGAAGGAAAAGCGGTCGTGCAGAGTCTGGAGATTTATCCTGACGGGCATCTTCTGTATATGCCGGCCCAGAAAGAGGGGGCCTGGGTCGAGATTCCTGTTGAGGTCGCGAAAAAAGAGCCGCGTCGGCTTGTCCTTGTTATGACCTGTTCATACGACTTCGGCAAGTACCAGGCGTACCTCGACGGCGTCAAGTTAGGCGGCGTAATGGACCTCTACAGCAAGGAAATCATCAGCCGTGAGTATCACCTGCTCGACTTCTGGCCGGAGCCGGGCAAATACACGCTGCGCTTAGAGTGCGTCGGGAAGAGCCCCGAATCAGCAGGCTGCTACCTCGGTATCGAGTCCGTTCGCCTGCGGCAGCGCCGCCCGCGCGTCCTCGAATACGCCCGCGACAAGGACAAAGACTGGCGCAAAGAACCTATTCTCTACGAATAGCGGCATATCTGGGGCAAGACCCGCTTCGCCGCGTTGGCCTCAACGGGAAAAAGGGCGACCGCCCGCGAGGTCCTATACAACTCAAACTGACCGGTTTTCAAGAAAACAGCATGATAAGTCCTTATGCGACAGCAATATAGCACAGTGTGTCATTCCCGCGAAAGCGGGAATCCACTCACCCGCCAGACTACTGGATACCTGCTTTCGCAGGTATGACAAGGCAAACCGGTCGGTTTGAGTATATAAGCCTGTTCTTCCGTATGGCGTTCAAGGCGAAAATGGCCGCGACGCGGAGGCCGCCTATCGTGTTATCTTCTTTCTGAAAAAGCACTTACGACGCCATCGTGCCGACAGACGGCCCCTCTTTATTTGTGAATTTCCCCGAAATCTGCAATAAAAATTGTCCCGGCGCGCGTCTTTATAGGTGAAGCCTCAGCTTGACGAAAACGAAAAGGAGTCTGTTGAGGAGGATACGGAAATGCTAAAAAGAATAACAACCGAATTTGGAGCGGCTGTCAGGCTGATACTGGCGGAGAATCTCAACGTTTGGCGAACCTTCATCAGGGACCTGACAAGCCTGGTTGGGAGATTCAGCCAACTGCAGAGGGACGCAAAACTGCGACGCGGAAAGGAGCTGGTTTAGAAAAGAGCAGGATATGCCGAAGAAGACGACATTGGCTCTTGATTGAGTGTGCCTGGCTGGGAAATATCCTCTGCGGGTGTAACCGCCGGACAGAGGCGCCCACTATCCTGTTGAAAGAGTCTTGCCGGCAGATAGAAAGACAATATAAGAGAAATCTTAAGACTTTAACAAGGTAACAGCCCTCCTTAAGGCGGCCGGATGTGTACATAAGTCGTGCACATCCGGCTATTTTTTTTCAAATCAAGGCCTGCAGCGCGGACCGCTGCCGCAGCAATACATCAGGAGGCTTGTTACTACCAGTCTTCCGGGTAGCGGATGGACTTCGGCTGGATGTTGAAGCTCCGAGACAACTGGTCTATCAGTGCATAAACCCTTTTGATCTGATAGTCCGTCGGTCGGTCGGTTGTTCCGTCGGCTATGACGCAGATACGGATGGTCTGGCTCTCCCCGCGCCACGTTCGCCCCGGTATGATGGACCACTGTCGCTGCCACTTCTCGGTTGGAAGTATCTGTCCGTTGCCTCCGCCAAGCCCGTTGCAGACGACGAAGTGACAATCGAGGTCCTCGACGCCGCCCAACCCGTAGAGCGAGACGAGCTGCTCTATATTGCCCACCCTGGTCCCGCTGTAGTAAACCTCGACGCTATTCCACCGCTCGGCGTGCTGAGGGGCTTGAGAACGAACTGCTTCCTTGATGGGATCAAGGATTATGTAGCTCGAGAGGCTGAATGGGCCGGCCAGAGGCGGCTTGCCACTCAGCGTCATCAGCACTACGGCGCCGACCGTCATCGAGACCAACAGCGCCGCCAGAACCTTCACCACCCTTGGTTGATTCGACATAGCACCAAACCACGCAACAGAAAAAAGACTTCAACCTTAACTACTTTGGGAAAACTCAACGCAGTTACATTGTAAACATCGGCACGCGCCGATGTGTTACTGTAAATTTTGCTGAAAATTTTGTTATTTGCCCTTGTCGCGCACAAGGCCGTTGAGCACCCGATAGAACACGACAAGGCGCTGGAGATTTTTTCGCGCCGTAAAACTTTTGCGGAATATCGGGCCGCAGCTATTCACAGACACATTGTTACAAACCTGTTGCTTTATGGGACGGGGGGTTGTATATTCCCTTGGCCGAATTGACCGCCGAACACCGGACGTGCGTGTTCGGCGCGGAAACCGGGGCTATCAGGCCTAAGGTCTTGACAGAAGCGAGGTGCAAGAATGGCGTCGGAATTTCATACTAAGCCGCAACGCAATGAGAAGCTTTTGCAAACCCGTCCGTTATCTCCACAGGAGATTTCCAGGCTGACCGAGCAAGGCTGTACATGCTCGGACTGGTCCTGCGTCGAGGTGGCCGAGGGGTTCAACACAGAGACGGTCAGAGCGACTCATTTTAGCGGACGTGTAAGGCTGGGCGTATTCAAAAAGCGAGCAACTTTCTTCGGCGGCGTGGAAAAGCTGGCGGGAATCAGCAACGCGACAATCCACAACTGCACAATCGCCGACAATGTCTATATCGACAATGTCAGGAACTACATCGCCAACTACGTAATTGAGCACGACGTGGTAATTCAGAACGTCAACCTGCTGGCCGTAGAAGGCGAAAGCTCGTTCGGCAACGGCACCCAAGCGGCGGTCGTCAACGAGGCCGGCGGCAGAGAAATACCGATTTATGACCGGCTTTCGGCCCAGACAGCGTACATACTGGCCTTCTATCGCCATCGCCCAAAGGTCATCGAACGCCTCAAGGCGATGATCGCCGCCTACACCGCCTCAGTTACCTCCTCGATGGGCCTCGTCGCCGCCGGCGCCAAGCTCTTTAACTGCGGAATCATCAAGAATCTCAGGATCGGCCCGGCAACGGTTATCGAGGGCGTCAACCGCCTCCAGAACGGCTCGATCAATAGTTGCGTGGAGGACCCCGTCTATATCGGACCCGGCGTCTATGCCAAAGATTTTATCGTTTGCAGCGGCGCAAAGATCACTGACGGCGTAATAATAGCGGACTGTTTCGTAGGCCAGGGCGCCGAATTGGCCAAGCAGTATTCCGCGGAGAATTCCGTCTTCTTTGCAAATTGCGGCGGATTCCACGGCGAGGCCTGCGCCATATTTGCCGGGCCTTACACCGTAACGCACCACAAGTCCACCCTCCTGATAGCCGGGCAGTTTTCCTTCCTCAACGCCGGCAGCGGAACCAACCAGAGCAACCACATGTACAAGCTCGGACCCAATCATCAGGGGATTGTGGAGCGCGGCTCCAAAACCGCCAGCGACTCCTATATGCTCTGGCCCGCGAAGGTCGGACCCTTCACCGTCGTGATGGGCAGGCACTACAGGAATTCGGACATCTCGGATCTGCCCTTTTCGTACCTCATTGAGCACGAAGACGAGAGTATTCTTATCCCCGGCGTGAACCTCCGCAGCGTGGGGACCGTGCGAGATGCGCGAAAATGGCCCAAGCGAGACAAACGAAAGGACCCGAATAAGCTTGACCTGATAAACTTCAAGCTGCTCAGCCCTTACACGATTGCCAGGATGCTCAACGGCAGCAGCCTGCTGAGGAATCTCAAGGCGACTTCCGGCGAGAATACCGAGTACTTTACGTATAACAGCGTCAGGATTCCGAATTCCTCGCTGGAAAGAGGCATCAGGCTTTATGAAATCGGGATAGACAAGTTTCTCGGCAATTGTCTCATCGGTCGGTTGCAGGGCAGGCAGCTCGCAAGTGTCGATGAGCTTCGCTCGGCCCTGGCGGCGCAAACCAACGTGGGGCGCGGCAAATGGATAGACCTGGCCGGCCTGTTCGCCCCGCAGGAGACCGTCGAGAAACTGCTCAACGACATCGAGAGCGGCGCCGTGACCACGCTCGAACAGGTGGCCGAGGCCTTCAGGTCTATGCACGATAATTATCCTGCGTACGAGTGGGCCTGGACCACAGGTGTGCTGCAGCAGCGGATATGCAAGAGTATCAACCACGTAACGGCAGAGGATATCATCGATTTGGTTGCAAGGTGGAAGTCAGCCGTCGTGGAGCTGGACCAGATGCTCTATGCCGACGCGAAAAAGGAGTTCGCCGCGCCCGCCCAGATCGGATTCGGAGTTGATGGCGACGAGGCAAGCAGAAAGGCCGATTTCGAGCAGGTCAGGGGCACGTTCGACAAGAACAGCTTCGTCCACGAAATCGAAGAGCATATAGCCCGCAAAACGGCCATCGGCGACGAGCTGATCGCCTCGCTGCAAAAGATTTAGCCTCCACCAACATTGAAACAGAATTGAAAATGTCTTTGTGTGTTTTGATTCAATGACACACTGTGCTATATTGCTGTCGCTTAATGTGAGGACTGCTTATGAGAGTCATAATTGAGCCGGACTATAAGACGGCAGCCAGGTGGACTGCCGACTACATTGCCATGAGGATTAACCAGTTTGGGCCGGGCGCAGATAAGCCCTTTGTCCTGGGCCTGCCCACCGGGTCGTCGCCGATCGGCGTCTATAACGAGCTCGTCGAGTTTTGCAAGGCGCAGAAGGTCTCGTTCAGAAACGTCGTGACCTTCAATATGGATGAATACGTCAATCTGCCGCAGGACCACCCGGAAAGCTACCACACATTTATGTGGAAGAATCTGTTCAGCCGCGTGGATATTCCGAGGGACAACGTCAATATCCTCAACGGCAACGCCCCGGACCTCGAGGCCGAGTGCGCCCGCTATGAAGAAAAGATGCGCAAGCTCGGCGGCGTCAGGCTATTTCTCGGCGGTATCGGGCCGGACGGGCATATTGCCTTCAACGAGCCAGGCTCATCGCTCTCATCGAGGACGCGCGTCAAGACGCTCACATACGACACGATTATAGCCAATTCACGGTTCTTCGGCGGCGATATTAACAAGGTGCCCAAAACGGCCCTGACCGTCGGCGTGGGGACAGTTATGGATGCGCGGGAAGTCGTGATTATCGTCAACGGCCACAACAAGGCGCGGGCGCTGCAGCACGCCATCGAGGGAAGCGTCAATCACCTCTGGACAATCAGCGCCCTGCAAATGCACCCCAAAGGGATTATTGTCTGCGATGATGAAGCAACGGCGGAGTTGAAGGTCGCCACGGTAAACTATTTCAAGGATATAGAATCAGCCAATCTCGACCCGGCTGCCTTGTTGAAATGAGCCGGTCGATTGCTGGCTCCGCTGGCCTACGTGTGAAATGAAAAACGGGAAATTCACTTCGGTGAATTTCCCGTTTTGATATGTCGAGTATCCCGCCCTTGCGACCCTTCTATTGGGGAACGGCGCCGCCGGGGACGACCGGTGGGGCGGCTGGCTTAGGCTCCTTGCCGGGCGGATAGACGATTTTCGCCCCGGACTTAAGCTCTTCGACGTACTTCATTGCCAGCTCCTGCAGCTTCCTCTGGGCAAGCTCAGCCATCAGAGTCCCCTTGATCTGGTCAAGAGAAGTAGTGCTCGCCGCCCTGCGGTCGGTGACCTTTATGATGTGGAATCCATGCTCTGTTTCCACGACATCGCTGATCTTGCCAACCTCAAGCGCAAAAGCGACATTTGAAAACTCCGTAACCATACTGCCCCTGCCGGTCCTCGGGAAGAAATTCAGGTCGCCGCCTTGTGCCGCCGACGGGCAAGCCGAGTTCTCTTTGGCCAGGGCGGCAAAATCCGCGCCTTCTTTGACTTTCTTAAGCAGCTCCTCGGCCTTGGCCTTGGCCGCCGCCTTGGCCTGGTTCGGGTCCGAATTGGGGTCCGACAGGTCCGGCTTTATCAGGATGTGACTCGCCCTGACCTGCTCGGGGACGTCGTATCTGGCCTTGTTCTGCTCATAATACGCTTTGGCGTCGTCTTCGGTGACTTTCATCTCATCCGGATATTTCTGAGCGACAAGCTTCTGCTGGCCCAGCATCGCCTGCATCTGGTTCTTCAACTGCTCGTAATTGTAGCCGTAGGCCTCCATCTTCGCCTTGAACTCTTCAAGGGTTGCCGGCGGCTTCTGCAGAGCCGCCATTCGCGTTATCTCGCTGGTGACCTCCTCATCGGTAATCACTATGTTGGCCTTCTTCACCCGCTCATCGAGAAGCTGCATCCTGATCATTTCCTGCAGGGCCTGGTCTTTGAGCAGTTTCATCTGCTGTTCGAGAAAGGCCGGCGGCAGGTTGGCGGCCTGCTTGGCCAGCCTGTCGAGGTGCGGCTTGAGCAGCTCATCCAACTGCTTCTGGGTAATATCGACGCCGTTGACGGTGACCAGAACGTCGCTGCCGGGCTTCGCCGTGACCGGCGCCGGCGCGACTGTGTTGACGTCGGGCTTGACGGTATCCGGCTCGACCTTAACCGGAGCCGGGCCGGGTTTCTTGACATCGGGCGTGGTCGTCTTCTTCGGCTTGCAGCTCGTCAGGCTGCAAACGGCGCAGAGCAGCGCAAGCCACGTTAACGCTCTAAGATAATAGGTTCTCATAATTCTGTCCTTTCGCGGGCACAATAAAAAAAGACCCTTCATCAAGGGTACGCACGTTCAATTATCCCGTTGCCCCAGCCGCCTGTCAAGGCAATTACTGCTTTTCCTCCCCCCCGGATACGATGCAAAGCTAATCCTTTGTAATGCCGCCTGCAAAGTGTTAGAATACGGCGAAATATACCGGCTTACAGCCGCCAATTACTGATTTAGACCCAAAGCGCATTTGCAGTAGGAGACTCCTTATGAGCGCGAATTCCGCCAACAAGGCAGCCTTGACCGGCAGGCAGCGCGTCCTCAAAACACTCAACTACCAGAAGGTTGACCGAGTTCCGGTCGATTTGGGCGGGACGCCGTGCAGCGGGGCGCACGTCAGCGTAATCGCCAACTTGCGGCGGGCGCTCGGCTTGGATAAGGCCGGCGAGCCGGTCAAGCTCGTCGAGCCTTATCAAATGCTCGGCGAGGTCGCAGCCGACCTCCGCGCCGCCCTCGGTATCGACGTCGCTGCCCTGCCCTCGCCCCGCAATATGTTCGGTTTTGAAAACGCCGGCTGGAAAAAATGGCGAACGTTTGACGGCACGGATGTCCTGGTGCCCGCCAAGTTCAACACACAGCCGGAGCCGAGCGGCAGCATCCTTATGTACCCCCAGGGCGATAAATCGGCCCAGCCTTCCGCGCGGATGCCGAAGGGCGGCTACTACTTCGACTCCATAATCCGCCAAAAACCCATCGACGACGCCAAGCTCGACCCCGCGGACAATCTTGAAGAGTTCCAGCCCATCAGCGAGGAAGACCTGGCGTACTATGAGCGCAAGGCAGCCGAGCTGTACGACAACACCGACCTTGCAGTTGCAGCGGCGTTCGGCGGAACCGCCTTCGGCGATATCGCGCTCGTACCGGCGCCCTGGCTCAAAGACCCCAAGGGAATCCGCGACATCGAGGAATGGTATATAAGCACCATCGCACGCAGAGACTACATAAAGGAGGTCTTTGCGCGGCAGACCGAAATCGCGCTGAAAAACCTCCAGAGGATATATCAGGCGGTGGGCGACAGAGTGCAGGTGCTCCACATGGACGGGACCGACCTTGCCTCGCAGAACAGCCTCTTCTGCTCCCCGGACACATATCGCGAGCTTTACCTGCCCTGCAGCAGGAAACTCAACGACTGGATACACGCCCACACCAAATGGAAGACGATCAAGCACTGCTGCGGGGGCTGCGAGCCGCTGATTGAAGGCTTCATCGAAGCGGGCTTCGATATCCTCAACCCGGTTCAGACCTCAGCCAGGGGTATGGACCCCAAGCACCTCGTTGAAGAATTCGGCGGCAGGATAGTTTTCTGGGGCGGCGGCGTCGATACCCAGCAGACCCTGCCTTTCGGCAGGCCGGACCAGGTGCGCCAGCAGGTTGCGGAAAGGGTCAGGATATTCGGGCAAACCAACGGCTACGTCTTCAACACGATTCACAATATCCAATGCAATACCCCCGTCGAGAACGTCCTGGCGATGTTCCGGGCGTTGGGGCGGGATGTATAAGGAGAGCGGGAATGGCGAATGTAAGGAAATTCTGCAGGTGTTTTGCGGTCTTGACATTGATGGCCGTTGCTGGCTGCGGCTTCCCGCAGAGCGGTCCGGCTGGAAACAAGGCCGGTGCCAGAAGAATCATCAATCTGGACGGCGCGTGGGAGGTTGCGGAAGGCTCGATGGATTCGCCGCCCGCCGCCTTCGCCCATAAAGTCCCTGTTCCGGGGCTTGTGGATATGGCTGAGCCTGCCTTTGCCGAGGTCGGAAAAAAGAGCGACAAGCGCCAGGCCTTCTGGTATCGGCGGACATTCGCCGTCAAGGCGGAGATCCCGGAGGTCGCCATCCTGAAAATCCATAAGGCAAGGTACGGGACGAAGGTATTCCTTAACGGCCAGGTGGTCGGCGAGCATCTGCCCTGCTTCACCCCCGCCTTGATGGACGTGAAAAAATTCCTAAAGGGCGCCGGACGCGAGAATGAGCTTGTCATACGGCTCGGCGCGGACCGTGAATCCCTCCCGCAGGACCAGCCCGCCGGCTGGGATTTCGAGAAATACAAATACATCCCCGGAATCTATGATTCGGTCGAGCTGATTCTAAGCGGCGCGCCGCACATCGCCAACGTCCAAACCGTCCCCGAGATTGATAAAAGCAAAGTCCGGGTGGTCGTCGAAATGGACAATGTGGCCGGCGCGGACAAGATCGAGATACGCTACAAGCTGTCCGGGGCGCGGACGGCAAAACTGGTCCGTTCGGGCGTTGCCCAAGCGACCGGCTGTTCGGGCGATGAGAGAGTAACCGTCGATTTTGAAGTCTCCGTTCCCGATTGCCGTTTGTGGACGCCCGAAGACCCCTTCCTCTATGAGCTGGAGCTCAGGACGGCGGGCGACTGCAAGCTCGTCCGATTCGGTATGCGGTCGTTCCGGTTCGACCCCGAAACAAAACGGGCGATGCTCAACGGCAAACCATACTTTATGCGGGGGACCAACGTCTGCATATACCGGTTCTTCGAGGACGACGCCCGCGGCGACAAACCCTGGCGCAAAGAGTGGGTGCGAAAGCTGCACCGGAAGTTCAAAACCATGCACTGGAATTCCATCCGCTACTGCATCGGTTTTCCGCCGGAGCTTTGGTACGAAATAGCCGACGAGGAGGGCTTTCTGATTCAGGATGAATTCCCCATCTGGCTGTTGGGCAAGGCCCCCGAAAACCCCCAAGCCGAGAAGATTATCCCCGAATACATCGAGTGGATGCGAGAGCGATGGAATCATCCCTGCGTGGTCTTATGGGACGGGCAGAATGAAAGCGTCACCCCCGAGACAGGCAAGGCTATCAGTGCGGTTCGGCGCCTGGATTTGTCCGGCAGGCCGTGGGACAACGGCTGGGCCGAGCCGCAAAGCCCCACCGACTGCGCCGAGGCCCATCCATACCTGTTCATTAGGGCATGGTCCGGCGGAGAGCCTTTCCGATTCAAGGATATCGCAGGCGTCTCGCCGGTCCCCCATCTGCGCGACGAGCAGAAGAAACTCGATGTTCCCATCATCATCAACGAATATGCCTGGCTCTGGCTCAACCGCGACGGCAGCGTTACCTGCCTCACCGACAAAGTCTATAGCAGCCTGCTCGGACAGAACTCGACCGCCGAGCAGCGGCGGCTGCTCTACGCAAAATATCTCGCCGGCCTGACCGAGTTCTGGCGATGTCACCGCGAGTGCGCCGGCGTCCTTCACTTCTGCGGCCTCGGCTATTCGCGGCCCGGCGACAAGCCCAGGCCCGAAGGCGGGGCCACCAGCGACCACTTTGTCAATCTGGAGAAACTCGAGTTTGAGCCGAACTTCGAGAAGTACGTCCGCGAGGCCTTCTGCCCGGTGGGGCTTATGGTCGATCTCTGGGACGAAGAGATCGCGCCTGGCGCAGAACGGCAGGTCAAGGTCTTCGTAATCAACGACCTTTACCGCAACTGGGAAGGGACCGTCGATCTGCAGATTCTCCGCGGCAAACAGGTCGTCGGCAAACAGTCAAAGCCCTGCACTGTGGAAAGCCTGGGCCGGGAGATACTCATCTTTGAACAAAAGTTTCCGAACGAGGCCGGCGATTACAGGCTTGTCGCGCAGTTGGCCGGCGACGACGGCAGGCCCGTGCGCAGCATCCGCGATTTCAAAGTCGTTGCGAGCAGCAAATAATACGGGGGCATATCTGGATCTGCGCGAAGGCAAAATATAGCTGCCTCGGCGAGACGAAAAAGCCCTGGAGGATTAGAAAGTGGAAACGATGACCACAAAGATACAATCAGCAAGTTCGCTTATCCTGACCATCGCATTGTGCCTCGGCTTAAGGGCCGCTGAGCCCGACAAACCAACAGCGCTTACCGCCGGCTGCTGCCTCAAGAGCATCCGCGAATTCGGCGTCCTGCCCGCCAATAGCGCAGCAGTCAACGCCGAGAACCTCCAGAAGGCGATTGACTGGGCGCACCCGCGCGGGGCGGCGCTGTTCGTCGAGCCGTCGCAGGAGCCGTACCCCGTGGCCGGCGGGATAATCCTGCGGGCGAATGTCTCGCTGATTGGCGTGCACGGGCCGGTCGGTCGAGGAACGAGGCACCCTGAAAAGGTCCAGCCGGTCGGAAGCGTCTTTGCAATCGAAGATAAAGAGAAGCCCTTCATCGCCGTCGAAAACGCCACGCAGATTCGCGGGATTCAGTTCTGGTATCCCAAGCAGACGACCAGGGACCCGGCCAAGATAATCGAATATCCGGCCACGATACAGGCATCGCAGACCAAAGGCGCCCAGGGAGTAACGCTCTCCTGCCTCACTTTTTACGGCGAGTTCCTCGCGATGGACTTCAATGCCCGGCGCGGGGCCATCGTAGAGCAGATACTCTTCGAGCACTGCTACGGCTACCCGCTCAGCGGCGAGTTCATCCGAATCGACTATTGCTACGACATCCCCCGAATACTGCACTGCCACGTCAACCCTTCCAATCGCCGGTTCATCGAGGGCGGCTACAGCAGGGCCGTGATCGATTCGGTCGTCGCAAGAAAGACCTTCACTTACCGCATCGACCACACCGATAACGCCCAGCTAATGGACCTGTTCACATTTGGAGCGTACGGTGGTATCTATTTAGGGCCCGCCACGTACGGGCAGTTGACGAATTTCAACTTCGATTGTGTAACCGTGGGGATCCATAAACTCGGCGACGGCACCTTCAACCGCAACTGGCAGATCGCCCAAGGCTCGATAATCGCCAACACCGGACCGAGCGTCGAGGAAATTCATCCCCTGATTATCGAGGGCAGGGGGCACACCTCTCTGAGCAACGTCGAATCCTTCTCCGGAGGCAACGGCGCTTTGACGACGCTGAATAAGTCGCAGGATTACCTTCTGGTCCGCGGCGGCGACAAGCTCACGATAACCCTGACCGGCTGCCGAATGAGAAACTATGCAGCCGATCAGCCCATCACCGTACTGAATCCCAACGCACTTATTCAAGCGATAGGATGTATTGACAAGGATGAGAATATATTTATATACACAGCAAACAAGCCGTGATGGAAACACAAATTTAGAAGCCGAAAGGAAAGCAGCAGATGAGATATTTCCAGAGCACAGCTTGGGCGATTGCTTTTATTCTCATTTTGGCGGCGCCGGGTCTTGCCGCCGACTGGCCGCAGTGGCGGGGGCCTTTCTTCAACGGCTCGACCAACGAAAAGGACCTGCCGGCCTCGTGGAGCGCGACCGAGAACACCGCGTGGGTCAGCCCCCTTCCCGGAGAAAGCGGTGCAACAGCCATAATCTCAAACGGCAGAGTCTTTGTGACCTCGATGGTGGAAGGAACATCCGACTTTGTGGCCCTGTGTTTTGACGAAAAGACCGGCAAACAGTTGTGGCGAAAAGAAGTCGGCTCCGACTCGCGCAGGTATCCGCGCAACAACATGTGCTCGCCTTCGCCGGTTGCGGACGGCAACAACGTTTTCTTCCTGTACGGCAGCGGAGACCTCGTCGGTTTTGACTTCGAAGGCAACCGGCTTTGGTCGCGGAATATCGAAAAGGAGTACGGCAATCTGGCATTGCAGTTCGGCTACAGCAGCAGCCCGCTGCTCTACGACGGCAGGTTGTACGTCATCGTTATCCGCCGCGACAACCCTTATCGCGCACCCGCCGCGGACGGGCCGCTGGATTCGTTTATAGCCGCACTGGACCCAAAGACCGGGCAGAGCCTATGGAAGCAGCAGCGAAAGACCAACGCCTTCGACGAGGGTATGGAGACATACAGCACGCCGATCCCGTTCGTCCGCAACGGCAAAATTGAGCTGCTGAGCACCGGCGCCGACTTTATCACCGCCCACGACCCGGTCGCCGGGGCTGAGTTGTGGCGGTTCGAATACTGGACTCGCAAGGTCAGAGACTCTCGCATAATCCCCTCGCTCGTCACGGGTGACGGCCTTATCTTCGGCACCTATCACAAGCACAAAGGCGTCTTCGCCCTTCAACCGCCCGCCGCCGACAGCGATGGCAAAATACTCTGGCAATTCGACGAGGCCGCGCCCGACGCCGGCACGCCCCTGTTCTACCAGGGTAGGCTCTACGTCCTCGACGGCATTACGCGAGGCAAGGTCGTAACCTGTTTCGAGCCTAAAACCGGCAAGCAGCTCTGGCAGGGCACACTCGGCGGGCGGGGACCATGGTGGGCGTCGCTGACCGCCGGCGACGGCAAGATGTACTGCATCTGCGAGACCGGCGAGATCGTCTTGCTAAAAGCCGGCGACGAGAAATTCGAGATACTCTTCCAGACCGAAATCGACGAAGGCCCGATACAGGCTTCGATCTCAATCGCCAACGGTCATTTATTCATCCGCACCGCCGAGAACCTCCATTGTATCGGCAAGCGAAATTGAAAGGAGAAGCACTATGGAAGCCTTGTTCCGAACCATCATCATTGTGTGCCTGATTCTCTTACAGAGTGCATTTTGCGCCGCACAAACGCCTCAAACGAAAAAGGTAGCCGTCACCCAGGCCCCTGTGGGCAAGATGCCGGACGGCGCGACGGTCTATGAGTTGACGCTGACCAACGCCAACGGCATCGAAGCCAAAGTCCTCACCTACGGCGCCACCCTTACAACCGTCAAAACGCCCGACCGCGAAGGCAAATTCGAGACCGTCACGCTCTACCTGAATTCCTTCGATGACTATCTAAAGGGCCATCCCTTGTTCGGCTCGGTCGTCGGCCGCTTCGCCAACCGCATCGCCGGCGCCCAGTTCGCCATCGACGGAACAGTTTATAAGGTAACGCCCAACGCCGGGGCCAACCACATCCACGGAGGCCGAGAAGGCTTCCAGAATGTCCTCTGGGACGCCGAGCCGCTTCGCGCCAAAGACGGCGTCGGCGTCGTCCTGCGCCACGTCAGTCCCGACGGGCACGAGGGCTATCCCGGCAGACTCGACGCGACAGTGACATATAAGCTCACCGATGATAACGCCCTATCCATCGAGTACGCCGCCAAGACCGACAAGCCTACGGCCATCAACCTGACGAATCACGCCTACTGGAATCTCGCAGGCGCAGGCTCCGGCGACGTCCTCAACCACGTCCTGATGCTCAACGCCGACCGCTACCTGCCGAGCGACAGGCAGAAAATACCTCTGGGCGATCTCAAAGTCGTCAAGGGTACGCCGATGGATTTCACCAAGCCCGAACCGATCGGCTCGCGCATCTCGCAGGTCGAAGATGAGAACTACGACCACTGCTACGTCCTCAACAAGAATCCCGGCGAAGAGCTTTCCCTCGCAGCCCGCGTCGTCGAGCCAAAGAGCGGCCGGGTGATGGAGGTCTATACCACCCAGCCGGGCGTCCAGTTCTACACCGCCAAAGGTCTAAGCAGCAAACTAAAGACCTCCCGCTTCGCTTATGGCCCCTATCACGGCCTGTGCCTCGAAACACAGCACTACCCCGACTCGCCGAATAAGCCCGGCTTCCCATCGACCATCCTCCGCCCCGGCCAAACATTCAGACAAACAACTATCTACAAGTTCAGCGTTCAAAAATGACAAGTTGCGCCGGCCTTAGAGCGCCCAACAAGAAGAAACCTTCCTGTCTCTCATTCCCGCGAAACCCGTCCTGAGCGAAGTCGAAGGAACGGGTATCCCTAAACGCTCAAAGACGGGCTCTATCTCCCGCCGATGAAAGATTTTCGCCGAAATCCGATAATTCGCGTTTACCTCGGTGCCTTCAAGTGCTATATTACGCTTTCAGTTGAAACGCAAGAGATTGGACGGCGGTTCTCAAGAAGAAGGCTGGATTGACGCGATGAACGAAACTCTGTCCCTATTCAAAGACATGGTAGTTGACGCGCCTCCTACGGAGGGCGTCAAGTACGCCGGCTCTAAACTGAAGTTGATTCCGCACATCCTTCAACTGGTCAGAAAGGTTGACGCACGATCCGTTTTAGACGGTTTTTCGGGCACAACTCGCGTATCGCAAGCCCTCGCAAAAAGTGGCTATCAGGTGCTGTGCAACGATGTCGCGGTATGGTCGGAGGTATTCGCAACGTGTTATCTCCTGAATGACAAACGACCAGCATCATATTCTGAACTCATCGAGCACTTGAACTCGCTGGAACCGGTTGACGGTTGGTTCACAGAGAACTATGGAGGACTTTCCAACGGAGGTTGTGCTGCCCAAATGGACGGTCTGAAGAAACCTTGGCAGATTCACAACACGAGGAAACTGGATGCGATTCGAGAGGAGATCGAGCGCTTGGGTTTGTCACCGCTGGACAAGGCGGTTGCGCTTACAAGTCTGATCCTTGCTCTTGATCAAGTTGATAGCACACTCGGACACTTCGTATCGTATTTACAGGACTGGTCTCCCAGATCGTACAACGATCTTGTGTTGAAGGTGCCGAAAGTGTTTGTTACGGAGGACGGACACCGGGTATTTCGACGCGACATATTCGACTTGGTGCCGATGATCGAAGCTGACCTTGCGTACTTCGATCCTCCATACGGGTCAAATAACGACAAGATGCCTCCCTCCCGCGTCAGATATGCCTCTTACTATCATCTGTGGACTACCATTTGCCTGTATGACAAGCCGCCGTTGTTTGGCAAGGCCAAACGCAGACAGGACACATCTGACACCATAGCGAGTTCTGTGTTTGAGGACTTCCGAAGGAACGGAAACGGCAGGTTCATCGCGGTCGATGCCATTGATCGGTTGCTCCGCCTTGCGAATGCGCGTTGGATCATCCTGTCATACAGTTCGGGGGGTCGAGCTACGGCTGATGAACTCAACGAAGTCTTGACGGATAACGGAAGGATTCTTGATGTCGTTGAATTGGACTACAAGAAGAACGTGATGGCCGATATGAAATGGACGAATGAGTGGGTCAAGGACTCAGAACAACCCAACCGTGAATTTCTGTTCCTGATAGAAAAGAGATGATGCCCCTTACTGTCGGAAACTCACTTTTTGTACGGATTCACTTGGGAAATCCAAGTTCGATCAACACCGGCAACGCCACTGCGCATGTCTTTACCCTCCTGAGCCGCCGGGGCGGGAGCGAGCGATTATCCTTCCTCGACGAGGTTTATTCCCATCAACGTGCACAGGTCTCTGGCGCTCTGGAGGTGGTCGCCGTAGAAGACCACTCGATGTAGCAATGTCATCATATCCTGGCCGAGCACGCCGCTGCCCCAGTCGTGCGCCATTTTCCGCGCATCTCGAACCTCGGTGGTAATCTGCGTTCGGCAGCCGCGGTCGAAGTAATCGGTTAGCTCGATTATCTTGCCCGCGGAAATGAGCATCGTATCAAGGTTCGCCAGCTTCGCGCAGGTAATCCGCTGCCCGACGCGCATCTGCACTTCAAGCGACACGCCCTGATTCGTGTCGCACTGAGTCCGAATAAGGAATGGCGCCCGTTCGCCCGCCGGACCGTCCAGCTTCGTCGTCGAGGTGCAGTGGGCGTGAATGACCGCGTTCTTCGACGTATCGAATAGCGGGTCGCTGATAAAGCCCGGCACGCCAAAGGCGTAGCTGAACATCAGCATTGTCAGCGTCGAATCCATATCCCCCTCGCACGCGCCGACCAGTCCGAGGTCGTTGAGCTTGCTGAACGCCAGGCAGCCCTTCGCCGGCAGGCCCATGCAATGCGAGCTTGTGACGGCTTGAGCGCCTCGCTCGATCATTATGTCTTTCAGCGCCAGGTACAGCCGGGCCGAGCTGCAGACATCCTCCCGGCTCGGCTCGACAATCTTTTTGGCCGGGCCGATCCAGTACCGCTGCGCCTCCGCCTCGGCCGCCTTCGGATCGACCGCATTATGGGCCTGGATTATCTGCTCGGCGGTCATCGAGATCAATTCCGCTCCTAACTGCTGTTTGACCTTCTCGGCGCTGCAAGCCGCAGCCGTTCCCCTCGCCGGCCCGATCAGAATGATGCGCGATTGCCGCATCCGCACGGGCACTCGCAGCAGCGCCGCCGCCCTGTCTAACTCGGCAAGATCGCTGCTCGTCAGCAAAACAACCTTCCTGCCCGCCTTCTGCCACATCGGCACGTACATCCAGTCGTGTCCGCTGAACGGCTGCGAGAAGATCGCCGTAGGCAGACCCGCATCGACCAGCTTCAGCAACGGTTCGCCGCTGCCGAAACTAAGATGAACCAGCAAAAGCGCATCGGCGCCGCCCAGACTGCCCGCTAACATCTCCGCCGCGGGCATGGTGTTGGGGATCAGTTCGCCCCCCACGAACTCCACGTTGCCCAATCGAGCCTGCACGCCGGCAAGATATTCCTTGAAGCGAGCGACTTCCGCGGGTGCATCAAAGCTCGGCGTCGGCCACGCCCCGCCGGTGCCGACATAAACAACGTGTATCCTCACCGGTTTCATAACGGGCCAGCCGGCGTCTTCGGCAGCCGCCAATGGCCGGGCTGCAAGGCCGCCGGCCAGAATCATCCCGCCCGCCGCTGCGGCAGTCCCTATGAACTCGCGCCTTGAGATTCTATCCACAATATCACCTCCCGTTGTCTGTCTTTTAAGGCTTCTGCAAAATTGCAGGTTAGGCGTAGGCTGGGCTTTAGCCCACCACTATCCCGGCACACCGTGGCCGACCCGTATCCTCAATAGAATAGCAAGCCCGCCTCGAAAACTCAATCTTTCCCCTTTCTTCCTCGTCCACAGACCGCGCATGAACACGAATTTACCACCCGATCACCAACCTTATTACGGCTTTGACGGGTGTACTTCATCTTTGTAGGTAAGAACACACTTTCTGAAGGAGCTCATCCGTGCCCGCCGGAGCGGGTCATTCCGGCCTTGAGCCGGAATCCAGAAATCGTGAGTACTGGATTCCCGCTTTCGCGGGAATGACAAGGCACACCGCAGGAACTCACGGACGACAAAGATTGCCTGCCTCGCGGCCAAAGCTGAGAAAACGCCCAACGATGACAGATGATTCACCTGCAAACGTGAATCGCACCCAGCTTTGACCATAGCGGCAAAAAATCCGTGAAAGTGCGTCTCGGATGCGGTACTCTTACGCAGGTAAAGGGCCCACCAAAAACATAACAGTGGGATTTTGAGGACAGACTATGAACAATGATATTTCAAACGAGGGCAAAGGCAGCACGACTTACGTTTTTTTGGTGTGCGTGGTCGCCGCCTTGGGCGGACTTTTGTTCGGTTACGACACCGGCGTGATCAACGGTGCAATCGGGCCGCTCAAAGCCCATTTCTCACTGAATGCCACAATGGAGGGCTGGGCCGCAGGCTGTGCCCTGGTGGGTTGCGCCCTCGGCGCCGCCGGCGTCGGCGCATTGAGCGACTGGCTTGGCCGCAGGAAGGTGATGATAATCGCAGCGGTGCTGTTCTTCATCTCGGCAGTCGGCACGGCCATCCCCCGGACGATATGGGCGTTCATCTTCTACCGCTGGCTCGGCGGGCTGGGCGTCGGCGCCGCCTCTATGACCTGTCCGATGTACATCGCAGAGATTACCCCCGCCCGCATCCGCGGACGAATGGTCTCCGTAAACCAATTTGCCATCGTAACGGGTTTCTTAGTCGTCTATTTTGTCAACTACTTCATTGCCCTGCAGGGCGACGAGGCGTGGAATAAGTTATATGGCTGGCGATGGATGTTCGGGTCGGAGGCGCTGCCGGCGGCGCTGCTGTTTATCCTGCTGTTTCTGGTCCCGGAGAGCCCCCGCTGGCTTACTAAGCAGAACCGCGGCGACGAGGCCCTAAGAATTCTCACCCGCGTCGATGGGGCCGACTACGCCAGGGCGGAATTGGCCGAAATCAAAGGAGCAATCGCCCGCGAGACCGGCTCGATCGCGCAGCTCTTTTCGCCAGGGATGAAGATTGTCTTGGTGATAGGAATAGTCCTGGCCGTCCTGCAGCAGGTTACGGGCATAAACGTCTTTCTCTACTTCGGCACCGAGATATTCAAGAAGATGGGCTCGCAGACCAACGCCGCTCTATTGCAGACCGTCATTGTGGGCATTGTGAACCTGGGCTTCACGGTCGTCGCCATTTGGACGGTGGACCGCTTGGGCCGAAAACCCCTGATGATGATAGGTTCAGCGGGGATGGGTATTTCACTTTTGGCGATGGGCCTGGCTGCCTTTCTCGGGAGGACCGACTTGTGGATGCTGCTTTTCATACTCGGTTATATCGCGTGCTTTGCACTTTCGATCGGCCCAGTGACCTGGGTGATTCTCTCGGAGATTTTCCCGACCGGCATCCGCGGCCGGGCGATGGGCATCGCGACATTCTGCCTCTGGGTCGCCAACTACATCATCTCCCAGACCTTCCCTATGATGGATGAGAGCAAATGGCTGGTCGCAAAATTTCACCACGCCTTTCCGTTCTGGCTATACGGATTTTTCTGCGTCGTCCTCTTTGTCTTCGTTCTGCGATTCCTCCCCGAGACAAAAGGCAAATCCCTCGAAGAGATTGAAAGATACTGGCTGGACCGCGGCAAGGGGGAGCGAAGATGAGCTAAAGTGCTCAAACTGACCAGTTTTCAAAAAAACGCTACGATAAGTCTTTATGCGATAGCAATATAGCACAGTGTGTCATTCCCGCCCCGCATCGGGGTGCGGGGTAAACTCCAGCGGCAATCCACTCACCCGCCACACTACTGGATACCTGCTTTCGCAGGTATGACAAGGCGAACCGGTCAGTTTGAGTAAAGTGCACTCCTATTTGATAAGCCTGATTATCTCCTCAAGGTCATTTGGGGCTTCGATGGGCGGATTGCTGAATTGGCCCAGTTTGTCTTTGTGGTAGTTCACCGTCAGGTTGGGGTCTTTGAGGGGATGGCCGGTCAGCACGCAGGCGACGCGCTGGTCGGCGTCGATGAGGCCTTCGGACCGCAGGCGTCTTAGGCCCGCTATCGTCGCCGCGGAGGCCGGCTCACAGCCGAGTCCGTATTTGCCGATAATCGCCTTTGCGTCGCAGATTTCCTCGTCCGTTACCACGCGGACGACGCCGTTGCATACGTCGATCGCGCGGAGGCATTTTTTCAGGTTGACCGGGCGGGATATCTCTATCGCCGAGGCGCAGGTATGCGGCGAAAAACCGCGGGTCGTCAAAGCGGAGTAGTAATCGTCAATCACGGCCTGGTCAACTCTGCCGTCATTCCAGATGAGCTTTTTGTTATTGACCAGGTCGTTTAGAGTGTCGGCGCCGGCGGCGTTGATAATCGCCATGCGCGGTATCCGTTCTATCAGGCCAAGCTGCCTGAGCTCATAGAATGCCTTGCCGAATGCGCTGGAATTGCCGAGGTTTCCGCCGGGAACCACAATCCAATCCGGCACATCCCAGCCCATCTGCTCGATTATTCGATACATTATTGTCTTTTGCCCCTCGAGCCGGAAGGGGTTCAGCGAATTGAGCAGATACAGCCCCAGCCGGATGCAGACATCCTGGACCTGGCGCATACAATCATCGAAGTCGCCCTGAATCTGAATAGTCTGCGCGCCGTAGTCCATCGCCTGGCTGAGCTTGCCGAAAGCGATCCGGCCTGAGCCGATAAATACGGTGCATTTCAGTCCGCAGCTATGCGCGTACAAGGCAACCGACGCCGACGTGTTGCCGGTGGATGCGCAGGCGCTGGACTTTGCGCCGACCATTTTTGCGTGGCTGAACGCCGCCGCCATACCGTTATCTTTGAATGAGCCGGAGGGATTGAGGCCTTCGTACTGGAGAAACAATCTGCCCGGCTGCATATCGACATATTTGGCGACCGCGTCGTTTTGCTGAAGAATGGTCTGGCCTTCGCCGATGGTCACTTTGTATTTATCGTCGCAGAAATCGAGCAGCTCGCGGAATCGCCACACGCCGGA
>Ga0299915_10000833_pt1 | contig 22876 bp, 13 predicted proteins | sample RVTome_13_FD_200263 | JGI IMG/M metagenome (GOLD analysis project Ga0299915, IMG submission 200263) | Soil microbial communities from uranium-contaminated site in the Upper Colorado River Basin, Wyoming, United States - RVT92D227 (version 2) ... | reverse complement strand
CTGTGGTTGAGGGCAATGTGGGCGGCGGGACCGGGATGATTTGCTATGAATTCAAAGGCGGCATCGGCACGGCCTCCAGAAAGCTGGATGAAAAAGCCGGAGGATACACCGTGGGCGTGCTCGTTCAGGCCAACCATGGACTCCGCCGTCAGCTCTTGATAGCCGGGGTTCCGGTCGGCCTCGAGATTCCACTGGACGAGAAAGCTTCTCGGGCGCCCGTTTTAGCGGCCGGCGATGAAGGATCGATCATTATTGTGGTGGCGACAGACGCCCCTTTGCTTCCCCATCAATTGAAACGGCTGGCGCGCCGGGCTTCGCTCGGATTGGCCAGGACCGGGAGCGTCTCGGGCAACGGCTCCGGAGATATTTTCATTGCCTTTTCCACGGCGAATCCTCAAGCAGACGACACATCAGGTTTGGCGGGGCTGACGATGCTGCCCAACGACCGGATGAATCCTTTGTTTGAGGCCACTGTCCAGGCTACCGAAGAAGCGATCATCAACGCTCTGGTGGCCGCGGAAACCATGACCGGAGTGGATAACCACAAAGTCGATGCCATTCCTCACGACCTTCTCAGGAAGGTGATGAAAGACTATAACCGGCTCCAGGAAGCAAAGGGGTCATGAGCCATCGCCGCGTGCGAGGGACAGGTGTGACAGGCAGTGTTACCGGGGCGGATCTGCGGATGAAAATTTCACCTGGGTGCAACGCGTCGCGACGAGGCGATCCCCCAGGCCGGTTGTTATTAATCCACGTCGGCAAGGTTCAGGTCCGAAATAAGGCGGCCGAATCTGGGGTCGCGGCGCAGCTCCGGGGCGTAGAGATCGATATAGACGTTCACAAACGGCATCAGGACATCCCGGGTTTCGCGCCCCTGTTTGAAGAACTCGAAGGCTTTATCGAAATCTCCCTGGGACGCGGCCCCGAACGCGAGGGTGACAAAGGACGGATTCGCCGTGACAGACGCGGCCGCATGGCCCCAGACCTTGCGGGCCTTGTCCAAGTCTCCTTTTTTCTGGTAGGCCACACCGATGTTCGATTCCGTCCACCCGGGGCTGATTCCCAGCCGTCCGGCCTGCTCCAGCGCTTCGATGGCCTGGTCGAACTGCCCTTTCTGCATGTGGGCGATGCCGGCGTGAAAGTAGGCCAGCCCGTTTCCCGGATCGATTTCGACGGCCCTGGCGAACTCCCGCAAAGCCTCGTCCGGCATCCCCGCGGCCGCGGGAATGCCCACCGCCCACGCCTGAAAGACCGGTATCAGCGGATCCAGGGCGACAGCCTGCCTGACCTCGCGGAGGGCCTCTTCGAATCGCCGTCTGCTAAAAAGAAACCAGGCGTAGGTACCCCGGGCGAAGGCGTCCCCAGGATTGAGAGCGAGGCTGCGGCGGAAGCTCGTCTCGGCCGCCGCCCAGTCCCATTCGAAATATAAGGCCATGACGGCGACCAGGACGTGGGCTTCGGCCAGATCTTTGTCAAGGCTCAGCGCTTTGTCCAGGAGCGTCTTGGCTTTCGGCCACAGCTCGGTCGCGGGGGCGAGACCCATATTGACCTGCGACCCGAACACTCGGCCTATTCCGGCGTAGGCCGGGGCGTAATTCGGGTCGCGGTCCAGGGCCTTGCGGAAAAAGACCAAGGCTTTCTCGAAGGCCTCGGGGCTGGTGCGGGCCGCGAAGTAGAGCCCCTTCAGGTAGAGGTTGTACACCTCGGGATCGTCGGTGGACCGCTTCCGCAAGGCTGTCTTCTCCCCGACGCGGAGCGTAACCTCAAGATGGTTCACGATGGCCAGGGCAATCTCGTCCTGGATGGCGAAGACGTCGGCCGCCTGCCGGTCGAAGCGCTCGGACCAGAGATGGTATCCGTCCCGGACGTCGATAAGCTGGGCCGTTATGCGCAGGCGGTCGCCGGACTTGCGGACGCTGCCCTCGAGCACCGCTTTCACGTTCAGGCGCCGGCCGATCTCCCGAACGTCGAGGTTCATGCCCTTGAGCGCGAAGGCCGATGTACGGGCCACAACCCGGAACTCCCGGATGCGGGCCAGGGCGTGGATGATCTCTTCTGCGATCCCCTCGCCGAAGTACTCCTGGTCCCGGCCAGGGCTCAGGTCGGAGAAGGGGAGAACGGCCACCGAAGGGGGTTCCCGGCGGGCGGGGGAGGAGCCGGCGGATGCGGTCTTCGCGAGATCGACGGACTTCAGCGCATCGACCAGGCTTGCGGCATCCGGATAGCGGTCTTCCGGATTCTTGCCCAAACAGCGGCCGACGATCTCCGCCACCCCGGCCGGAACGTCCGGCCTCAGGCCGGCGAGGGGCGGCGGGTCGTCGTGGATGATTGTATGGAGAACCGACTGCTCGGGCCCGCCGCCGAAGGGGCCGCGGCCGGCGAAGAGCTCATAGAGGAGACATCCGAACGACCAGAGATCGGTGCGATGATCCACCCGCAGACCCTGCGCCTGCTCCGGGGACATATAGGCGATCGTCCCCATCACGACCGAGGTCCGGGTGAGGTCCGAGATCTCTCCCAGCCGGGCCAGTCCGAAATCCATGATCTTGGCCTGGCCGTTGGGGGTGACCATGACGTTGGCCGGCTTGATGTCGCGGTGGACGATGCCCTTGCCGTGCGCCTGGACCAAGCCTTGGGCGACCTGGAGCGCGATCTCTAGGACCTCGGAGACCGGGAGCGGCCCCGCCGCGGCCTTGTCCTTGAGGCTTTGCCCCTCGACGAAGGCCATCGCGATATAGGTCCTGCCGTCGCGCTCCTCGACCTCGTAAACCGTGCAGATATTGGGGTGATCAAGGGCGGCGGCGGCCTGGGCCTCCCGGACGAACCGCTCCCGAGCCTCGGGGCTCCTCGAAAGCTCGGGGGCCAGGAGTTTCAGGGCGACCGGGCGCTTGAGCCGGACGTCTTCGGCCTTGAGCACGATGCCCATGCCTCCCCGACCGATCTCGCCGCCGATCAGGTATTTGTTCGCGAACAGGTCACCCCGCTTCAGAATCCGAAGCGAGTCGCCCATCGGCAGGGTCTCGGACGGCGATTCGGCGGTTCCCGAGGCGCTCGCAAGGCGGGCGCCGCACCGGCCGCAGAAAAGGCTGGGGGCGGGATTCTCGGACCGGCATTGGGGGCACTTCATGCTCTCTCCCTCTCCGCGGCAATCGCCGCCATGATGGAGAGGATTTTGCAATAAAGCCTGGCCCGGCTGCGTGGTGCAGCCGGACGATACGCGACTGCCACGGGGTCCGGGTCTAAGAACTTGCTTCTTAGCGCCGCGCCCACTTCTCGCATCATAGGCTCCGGGACAACGCTTAGCATCGCAAGGGGATGATATCCCCGGCCGCTGATTTGTGTCAACATTTCAAAAAAGGGCGTTCCCGCGAACTGAGCTGCCCTGGCTCAAAGGCGAACGTTTTATTTCCTCCACTGAGCGTCAACATTTGTTAACGTTTTCTGACTTGATTTCCCCCCTCCGAGCCGGGCCTCATCACGTCTTACCAGGGAGACGCGGTCCGATCCGTGATGTTGGCCCGGAGTATTTTTTTATCGCGGAGAGCGGGATTCTATCGTCTTATATCCGGTTCGAAAGGTTTTTTTTGCCTCAACATGCTCTTTCGCTGCCATGTTTCGTTATCCGAAGATCGTTAGGGATACGCGAAACGAAACCTTTTCCCTTCCTCGTGCGTATTATTAAATGCGTAATATTATGGGTAATTTTCCAAATCCGGTCCATCATTCCAAGGAGGGATTCATGAAAAAAATGACCAGGCGCACGTTTATCAAAACCGGCGCCACAGCGGCCGCGGCAACCCTGGCCGCGCCGGCCTTGCCCGGAGGCTGGTATTCGTTGCCGGGTGCCGACTCGGCGGGATATTTCGAAAGCGAGTTCGGCATCACCGATGCGCTATGCCGGAAGGTGTTGGCCGAGGCTCTGGCCAAGGGCGGCGATTATGCCGACCTCTACTTCGAGCACACGATCAGCAACTACCTCATCCTCGAAGACGGCAAGGTCAACCGTGCGGCAAGCGACATCGGTCTAGGTGCCGGCATTCGCACGGTCAAAGGTGAGCAGGTCGGCTATGGATTCACCCAGGAGCTAAGCGACAAGGCGATGCTGAATGCTGCGGCGACGGCCGCCACGATCGCCGATGCCCAGCCCAGGCAGCCGGCCGGGCAGTTCGTCCGGCTTAGGACCAAAGACTATTATCCGATGAAGACCCTGTTCAGCTCGGTTCCCCTCAAATCCAAGCTGCCTTTGCTTCAGACGACCAATGACCGCTGTTTTGCCCTGTCTCCGCTGGTGGTCAAGGTCAACGTATCCTACCATGACCAGCAGAAACGAATCCTCGTCGTCACCAGCGAGGGCGTCAAGGCTGAAGACCTTCAGCCGAGAACCTGGCTTTACTCATCGGTCGTGGCCGAGAAAGACGGCCGCCGCGAGCGGTCAGGCTGGAATTTCGGCGGGCGGAGAGAATTTTCGTACTTCACGCCGGCTCTCCTGGAGGATCTTTGCCGGAAGGTTGTCGACCGGACCCTCGTCCTCTTCGAGGCCGTCCAGCCTCCGGCGGGCGAGATGCCGGTCGTGCTCGGACCGGGCGTCACCGGAGTCCTGCTCCATGAGGCCATCGGGCATGGCATGGAGGCCGACTTCAACTGGAAGAAGACCTCCACATACTGCACCATGCTGGGCAAGAAGGTCGCAGAGCCTTTTGTGACGATTATTGATGATGGAACCATTCCCCAGCTCGTGGGCTCGATCAATTTCGACGACGAAGGAACTCCCGGCCAGAAGACCGTCCTGGTGGATAAGGGGATCCTGACGAGTTATATGCACGACAATATTTCGGCCCGGAACTATAAGGTCAAGCCGACGGGCAACGGTCGTCGAGAAAGCTACCAGCATTATGCCATCCCGCGCATGCGCAACACCTACATGCCGGCCGGATCGGCGGCTCCCGAGGACGTCATCAAGGCCGCGGGCAAGGGCATCTACGTCCAGGACGTCAGCAACGGCCAGGTCAAGATCGGCGAGGGAGATTTCGCGTTTTATGTTTCCCAGGGGCGAATGATCGAGAACGGGAAGCTCACGGCTCCGATCAAGGACGTCAATATCATGGGCAACGGTCCCAAGATGCTGGCGAACATCACCATGCTGGCCAACGATTTCGAGTTCTCCGTCGGCGGAGCCGGAGCCTGCGGCAAGGACGGGCAGGCCGCCCCCTGCGGTTTCGGCCAGCCGACCTGCCTGGTCAAGTCCCTGACCGTCGGCGGCGTTCGAAGCTGAGTAAAGGAGAAAGACGATGAAGCAAGAACTTTATGATTTGGCGGAATGGGCGATCAAGACCGCAAAATCTGCCGGGGCCAACGATTGCCGGGCCTCCGTGGAGGCCGAACGTCTCGTCGAGATCAGCTACCGCGAACGCAAGCCGGAAAATCTCAAGGAGGCGTCCACGAAGGGTCTTCAGATCGGGATCTATGCGGACGGCCGGTATTCCAGCCAGAGCACGTCCGACCTGCGCAAGGAGCCGCTGAAAACGTTCATCGGGGATGCCGTGGCCATGACCAAGCTTCTGGCCGAGGACCCCTTTCGCACCCTTCCGGATCCCAAGTATTATCAAGGCCGGGCCGCGATCGACATCGGTCTCTACGATCCCGCTTATCAGAGCCTGACTCCGGATGCCCGGCACAATTTCGTCAAGGCTATGGAAGAGGCCTGCCTGGCCAAGGGCGGAGACAAGGCGATCTCCGTTAGTGCCTCGGGCAATGACAGCTATGTCGAAGCGGCCGTCATGACAAGCAACGGTTTTGACGGCCACCTGGAGGCGACGGTATTCTACGGCGGCGCAGAGATGACGGCCAAGGACGAGGGCGACCGGAGGCCGTCGGACTTCGCCTATGCGGTCACCGTCAACAGAAAAAACCTCCCCCCGCCCGAAGCCCTCGGCGAAGAGGCCTGCCGGCGGACCTTGAGTCTGCTCGGAGGCAGGAAGATAAAAACTGAAACGCTGCCCATCATCATCGAGAACCGGGTCGTAGCCCGGTTCGGCAACGGACTCATGCAGGCTATGTTCGGCCGGAGCATTCAGCAGAAACAGTCCTTTCTGGCCGATAAGAAAGACCAGAAGGTGGCCGGTCCGGTTCTGACGCTCGTCGACGATCCCTTCATCGTGGGCGGCCTGGGCAGCCGGTTGTTCGATGACGACGGGCTGGCAACGAAGACAAGGGCGATGATCGATGCCGGAGTGCTTAAGGAGTTTTATGTCGACTGGTATTACAGCCGCAAACTGGGTTGGGAACCAACGACCAGTAGCCCGTCCAACCTGATTATCCCCCCGGGCAAGCGCTCGGTGAAAGAGATCATGAAAGACCTCGGCCGGGGGATTTTTATCACCGGGTTCATCGGCGGAAACTCGAACTCGACCACAGGAGATATGTCCATCGGCATCACCGGCCAGCTGTTTGAAAAGGGCGAGCCTGTTCACCCCGTCTCGGAGATGAATATAGCGGACAACCATCTCAAGTTCTGGCAGAGGCTCGCCGAGGCCGGGAACGATCCCTATATGTATTCCGGGACGCGGGCTCCCAGTCTCGTGTTCACCGACTTTGTCGTCGCCGGGATTTAGCTTGAAGAGGGCTCGGAATCCGGGATTATTCCGGCTCGACTTACGTGAGTCAAGGCGGGTTATTGACATTGTCGCTCGGCTGGCAATATAGTATCGCCATGGTTAGGACGGGAAATTCAGCGGTAAGGGCGGGAATTCAACTCGCTCGGAAAAAGCAAATTCTTATATTAGCCAACACTGGATGAGGAAGGAGGAAACGATGAATAAAAGATGGACAGTATCTTTAATTGTGGTCTTGTGTTTTTTTATGGCCAACGTGTTTGTTGCAGTCTCTTTGCAGGCCCAATCCAAAAAGCTCTGCTGCGTTGCCGGAACGTATCAAGGGTTTCAAATCAGTGCGGCCAAACCCAATTGCCCGCGGCCGGAAAAAGAAAATTTTACCATGGAAATCAAACAAGAAGAGCCCTGCAACGATAAAGTCTGGGGAACAATTACCGATGCTTCCAGTTTGGTAAATAATTGGAAAGGAACTCTTTCCAAAGGACTGCGTGGCTGCTGCCGGCTTGTGGGGAGTTTTACCACCCCGCCTGGCAATACAGTCAAATTTGAGGGGAATTTATGCCGGAAGCTTGGGAAATGGCAGGGCAAAGGAACCTGGGTGGAGATTAATTCATCCAATCCCTGCAAGGGCAGCGGTACCTGGGAAATGACCCAAATTTAGGAGGGATGGTTTATTTTGTAACAAATACAGGCTAAGTCTCCCTCCTAAACCTCCCGTATTGCTTGGCCGGAGAGTTGCGGGCGTATATACGCTGGATGATCGAGAACGGCCTAACCTACGGCGAATTGACATCGAGGGACGGTTCATAATAAATTTAACCCCAGAGGGCTAAAAGATGAAGTGTCCGAGTTGCCAGGCGGAAAACCTTCCAGACAGCCGGTTCTGTCACAAGTGCTCGACGCCGCTCTCTAAAGACTTGGCGAAACCTGAAGGCACAGCCGGCGCCCCCCAGACGCCTCATTTCGACCTTAAGAGAGGAGACGTTTTCGCGGGACGCTACGAGATCCTGGAAGACCTCGGCCAGGGAGGGATAGGCAAGGTCTATAAGGTCTTCGACCAGAAAACCAAGAAGACCGTGGCCCTCAAACTCATTAAGCCGGAGACGGGCGCCGATAAGAAAGCCCTCGAGCGCTTCCGGAACGAATTGAAAATCGCCCGGAAGATCTCCCCCGGGAACGTCTGCCGCATGTATGACCTGGGAAGAGAGGGGTCCTCTCATTACATCACTGCAGAGTATGTCGAAGGCGAAGACCTGAAGCGCCTTATCCGAATGGCCGGCCGGCTCACCCCCGCAAAAAGTTTAAGCATCGCCATTGAAGTATGCGAAGGATTGAGTAAAGCCCACGGCCTGGGCCTCGTCCACAGGGACCTGAAGCCCCAGAATATCATGATCGACAGGGAGGGCAACGCCCGGATCATGGACTTCGGCATCGCCTGCCTCCACGAGGCCGAAGGCGTTGCGGGTTCCGGCGCCATGATCGGCACGCCCGAATACAGGTCCCCGGAGCAGGCGGAGCTCAAAGAGACCGATAAGCGCTCGGACGTCTACTCGCTGGGAGTCATCCTCTACGAGATGCTTTCGGGGTGCGTGCCTTTCGAGGGGGCAACGCCCCTCAGCGTCGCCATGAAGCACAAGGCGGAGAAACCCAGGGATATCCGAGAGCTCAGACCCCTTATATCCCCCGATGCCGCCGCCCTGATTTCGAGGTGCCTGGAAAAGGATCCTGGGAAGCGTTTCCAGACGACCGAAGAGCTCATCGTCGACCTGAAGAGGATAGAAAAAGAAGCTCCGGCCGCGGCACGGAAGCAGAGCACCGTCCCTTTTCAGGCCAGAAACTTGGTCATGCCGGCCGCGGCCGTCCTCGCCCTCGCCGTCGCGGCGATCCTTGTCTGGCAGCTTGTCTTCAGGCCGGAGAGAGAACCTGAAACGAGTCCGGGATCCGTCCAAACACCGGAAGGCTCTTCGATAGCCGAGATCGAGCCGGCTAAACCAGAACCGGCTCCGGCGAAAAAAAGATCGGCGGCGGTGGACAAAAAGAAAGCGGCCTTGACGCCTAAAACAGAATCGGTTCCCCGAAAACAAGAGGAATCCAAAGAGGCGGCGCAGCCGGCCACGACGACCCAGGCCCTGGTCAAACCGCGGAAACCGGCCTTGACGGAAACCGAAACTCGTTCGCTCCAGCTATCCAAGGCTAGATTGAATGCCGCCAAGATCCTGGCTCAGAATAAAGGACTCGATGCCGGAAACCTGCTTTTCAGGCTGGCCGGTGAGAAAGAACCCGCCGCCGAAAACGCGGCCGCCGCGAACGATTTTTCCAAGGCCAAATCGCTGCTCAAAAACCTGGAAGCCATGTACCGCCTGAGCCTCAAGTGCAAGACCGAGCAGGATTGCGCCAAGAGTCTTCAAGACATGGCCGATGACCTGAGAAAGAAGGCCGAGAAGAGACCCGCTGCCTCTGTCGATTCCGATCTCTTCGCGAGCGCGAAAAGATTCAGAGACCAAGGAGCGAGCTTGCTCCAGAAGAAAGACTATGAGAACGCTTCCAGGTTGTTTATTGAAGCCATCTTTCTTTATGGCCAGATCTCTGTTAAAAGACAATTGTAATAGCCGGCTTCATGGACCTTTTTGACCATGGAGATGGCCGCGTTGCCCTGACCCGGCTGAGCGTGACGCCGGGCCGGGGATCCAAGCCAAGAAGCCTCCCGGGTGCGCGTTTCATGGCAACTTGACATTCTCATCTTCAGTTGATATATAGTGAAATTAATAATGTGGTTTTATGACTCTAATCTTCTATCCATCTAAAGACATAAATCGCTAAGATAAAAAAGGCTGCGGGCCTAGCCTATTTAAAAGGAGGGGAAAATGCATATTATTAAATCCAAGCCATGGATGGGACTCTTATTCAGCCTCGTCCTGATCTTTGGTCTTTGTGTATCATCCACAGCCCAGGAGAGGATGAAGATTTCTGGAAAAGGGACCTATGCCTACACCGAGCGTCCGGCGATCACATTCGATGATGTCGAAGGCCACCTGATTCTCATCAGCAAGTGGGAAGGCATGAATTGGAGCACGGGCGACCACAAATTTATGGATCGCGCAGAGGTTTCATTTATATCCTACGCCGACTACATCAAAGGCAGCGGGCCTTTCTGGGGCTATATAAAGATGTCCCAGAATGGGGATGTGGTCTATTCAAAATTTAAAGGGAAATCAACCACCACTCTTTCTCCCAAAGGCAAGCCCATTATGACCCTAGAGGGAGAAATTGAAATCACAAGGGGGACCGGCCAGTACATAGGGATTCAAGGCAGTATGAAATTTAAGAACCAGATGATTTCAAACATTATCATGATGAGCGAATGGGAGGGAGAATATTATATTAAAAAGTGATAAGAGGAAGGATAATCTTTAAAAAGAAGGTCTGGCAGGCCCGCAGCCTTCTTTTTCATTGTCGTTTGATATTCTGGTCTAGCTCGCTCTTCTATCTCACCTTTGACAGCGCCGCCCGGCCGACGATATTCTTTCGGCATGGTTAAGCGGGAAAAAGCAAATTCCTGTCAGGAACTTTTGATGGCCGCCGAGACCGGCGCTGAATTGATTTGAAAAAAACGACAGACCAAAGAAAGGGGTAAGGAGCCCAACATGAAGATCATCAACGGACACCGGCACCTTCTAAAAGCGATCTTACTTATGGGATTTTCCCTCACGGTCCTTATCACCCATTTCTCCCGGGCGCAGGAGCTTCTCTCCAACGTGGACGGCAAGATCCGCGTCGTAGTCCTCCACTACGCGGAGGGAGGGGAGGGCTTCTGGTTCGATCAGAAGGTCCTGTTCCGAGACCTGTTCGAAAAGATGGACAAGGACGTAGGCTTCGTCATTCTCGGCGGCAAGGACGACAGGGCTGTCCGGGCCCGCGACGCCCTGCGGTCCTTCGAAGCCGAGCGGCTCCCGGACGGGACGGCCCGGCTCAAGCACCTGGTCGTGGACGTCAAGTCGAGCCTGTTCTATCCCTGGGCTCGGGATCCCTACTTCATCCAAGCCGATCCCGAAGGCCGCCTCGTCTTCCTCGACGCCGGCTACAACGAGAAGCCGTTTCCGGTCACGACGTTCGGGGAGGTCTTCGCCGGGGCCCGGACCCTGGCCGGGACCGTCCATCGCGGGGGCGGAAATGTCCGGACGGCCGAGGAAACGCTCTTCATCGGCATGGACACGATCCTGGGGGTCGGGACGAAGCGTCGTTATGTCGGCTTCGGACAGGAAAGCTACGATCATCTCTTCGAAATCGCGAGATTCGTCAAGCCCGACGGCATTCTTGCTTACCGCCAGACGTTCGACGCCCACGCCGAATACCTGCACCGGGTCCTGGCCGCCGGAAAGAGCTTGGTCATCCCCGAGAAAGAGCTTTTTTTCGAGAAACTGGCCAAGGGAGAGTTCGAGTTCAAGAAGAAGTCGCCCCGCGACACGGGGGCCCAGGCCGAATATCATACCGACGTCTACCTCGGATTGGGCGGCAAGGCCGCCGACGGCCGGCGGGTCCTGTTCGTCGCCGACAGCAGGGCCGGCGCCTTGGTTGCCGAAGGCTTAAACGAGGAAGCAAGGAGGACCGCGGAAAGGGCGCTGGCCGGGGTTCTGGCCCGGGAGGGGCTGGCGGCCTCCGGCGTCCCGCTGACAGAGGCGCAGATCGCCGCCCGCTTTGAATGGGAGAAGCGCAAGCTCATCGATCTCGGCATCGTGGAAGCGAAGAAACAGGCCGAGAAATTCGATAAGGCAGCCGCTTATCTCGAGGGGCTGGGCTTCCAAGTCGTCCGTATCCCCAGTCTTCCCAACGGCCTCGACGACGAGGACGAGAAGAACGACGGCGTCGTCGGCGTTTCGTTCAACTATTCCAACGTCCTGACCGAGGTCTACGGCAATGTTCGCAAGGTCTACCTGCCCCGTTTCGGCTTCGAGGCGATGGACAACGCGGCGGGCACGGCTTACCGTTCCGCCGGATTCGAGCCCGTCTTCATCGACGGGCTTCTGACCAACGCGCTGAGCGTCCTCCAGGCCGGGCTGGATTGCCTGACTTCCGAGATCAGGTTCCCCGTCCGCTGGGCCGAGGCGGCCAAGTAAAAAAAGAGGCATCCCGCCATTTTATGCTCGCGGCAATGAATGCTTCCCCCTCCCCCCGGCCTTCATACTCATGGAGCCGCTGGCCCAGAATGCACCTTCAGAAGGCCTCTCTACTGTCCAGACAATGGGGACCACCTCACTTTAAGCGCCTCCTTGCGTGGTGATTGACATTGCCGCGCGGCCGGAGATATAGTCCCGGCATGGTCAAGAGAGAAGATCTATCGGCCGGCACGGCCATTCATCGCACTTCTGTTTTCAGGAAAAAAGGATTTTGGGCCGCGGCCGCCGCGCTCTGCGTCGTCCTTCTCGCCGCGTTTCTTTTTGAGATAAATGACTATGCCTCCCAGCTCTCCATCGGGGCCGGCTACCAGGCGAAAATCCTCTGCTCGGCGGTTTTTGTTTCGAGAAGGGATCCGAAGACCGTCCTCCGCGAGGACATCGCCATTCATCCCCTCATGCACTTCATCAGGTCCCGGATCAATAGAAACAAGAAGGACGTCGTCTCTTCGACCCTCGGCCTGTTCAAGGCCAGGGCCGTTTATTTGGATAAACTGGGCGCCGTTCTTCTGTCGGGCGTTCCGGAAGAGACCGTCCGGTCCTGGCCGGTCCGGATCCCGGATCCCTGGCCCGCGGATCCGGCATCGGTCGCCTGGCCGACGGGGGATCTCGCAAATCCGGAGGAACTCCCCGCCGGTGTCGAGCGGCCCCGGATCGAAGAGGCCTTGGAGCGTGTTTTCGCCGAACCCGAGCCGGCCCAGCCTCTCCGCACCCGGGCGGTCGTCGTCCTCTACGAGGGCCGGATCGTCGCGGAACGTTATGCGCCCGGCTATTCCCGTGACATGCCGCTCATCGGTTGGTCCATGTCGAAGACCGTGACCGCGGCGCTGGCGGGTCTCCGGGTGGGTGAGGGGAAGCTCTCGCTCAAGGACCCGGCGTCCGTGCCGGAGTGGAAGAGGCCGGGCGACCGGCGCGGCGCGATCACCCTGGAGGAGCTCCTGCGGATGTCGGGCGGGCTCGAATTCGACGAGGAATATGAGACGAAGCCCGTCTCCGACGTCAACCGCATGCTCTTCACCAAGCCCGAAATGGCGGCTTATGCCGCCGGCCTGCCGCTTGTCGCCGAGCCCGGATCTGTGTTCCTCTATTCGAGCGGGACAACCAATATCATCTCCCGCCTGATCCGGCAGTCGTTCGCGAGCCAGGAGGATTATTTCGCGTTTCCGCGGCGGTCCCTGTTTAATAAGATCGGCATGAGGAGCGCCCTCATCGAGCCGGATTCTTCGGGGACCTTTTCCAGCGCTACGTATGTTTATGCTTCGGCCCGGGACTGGGCGCGTTTCGGCCTCCTTCTTTTGAATGGGGGCGTGTGGGAAGGCCGGAGGGTCCTTCCCGAGGGCTGGATGGAGTTCATGACGACGCCCTCGCCGGCATCGGGACGCGGCGATTACGGCGCCCAAACCTGGCTGAACAGGGGACCGGCAGGGCGGCCGGACGAGAGGCCTTACCCGACACTGCCCCCCGATATGTTCAAATTGCACGGACATCAGGATCAGATCACCGTCGTCATCCCCTCGCGGCATCTGGTTCTTGTCCGGCTGGGGATGACGACCAAGGGCGACTTCCCCCTCGAGGCCTTTGTCTCCGATATCCTGAAGGCCATTCCGAATCCACCCCCCGGGTGACCTCTGCCCGGGCGCATCGGATTGATATTCAGAGGAGTTTCCGCTATCATGTCTGCTTCTACGGCCGTCGTTTCCGATGACCCGAGACCGGTTCGTTTATGAGGAGGTTCCAGATGTTTGAATTTATCCGCATGATGCGCAAATTCACGATGATCCTATCGACTTTTCTTTTGTTCGCGGGCGTTGCCTCGGCCCAACAGCAGGGATCGGGAGGCGCCAAGAAAATCGACACGTGCGCTCTCCTGACCAAGGCCGAGATCCAGGAGGCGATCGGCAAGAACGTGCAGGACGGCAAGCTTAACCCGAACGCCAACCCCGCGGTGGGCGCTCCCTGTGAATTCGTTGTCGAACCCTACGGAGCGTTCAGCCTCTTCGTCAAACCGGTCGGCCCCGGCGAAACCGCCGACAGGATGATAGCGGAATTAACAAAGGCAAAAATAGCCGTTTCCGAAGCGCCGGGCATCGGCGACCGCTCGTTCTACGCCAGCCCGGGCTACGGCATGACACAGCTCAACACCTTCAAGGGCCCTGTGTACATCATCATCACCCTTATGGTTCCGGGCGCAACCGAGATAGCGCAAAAGGCCGCCGCGGAGAAACTGATGCGGAAAGTGCTGCCGAGGCTCTGAGGGAAAAATCAATCTTCATCAATTTCGGCATCTTTCAGCTCCCCCGGCCGGTCTAGTATTCGCAAAGAGGAGGCTGTTTCTTGAGGGTCGGACGCATGCTCCATGGAAGTCTTCCCGGTCCGAATCGTCGGACCTGAAAGATGTCGAAGGCGTCCGCAAACGTTTCCATAAGGCAGATCTCGAGTGCGATTACCTTGCCCGCTGTATTCTTATTCGCTTGGGCGTCAGCCGGAGCCGCGATCATGAGCGCGGCCAAACCTGCGGCTGCCGGCCCGAAAACGACCCTTTTCCTCATCCATGCTCCTCAACGGGGGAAGAAACTAAGTATAAGCAAGGACCATCTAATGTCAAAAAGGGAGAAGGAATTTTGAATTGAGTGAGACAAAATTGACATCTCCGTGAGTCCTATAATATATATTCTAGAACTTGCAAAATGAGAAAGATTAATTTAGGAAGAGGGAGAGGTTTCTTCCCCTATGTGTTGATGGTCTATATCATATTGGCCTATGCCGGGCCTGCTTTTTCCGAGAAAGACGCTCTCCAGAACAATAAGCAGTACCTCGTTATCGTCCGGCAGGCTGAATCGGACCTGGAAAATGGGAGTTTTGATAGTGCAATTGGCCGGTTCAAGGGAGTATTGGACATTTTGCAGGAGGCCGGAGATCCTGCGGCGGAAGCCGCTTGTCTGACGAAGCTCGGGCTTCTTTATTGGAATATCGGGCAGGTCCCGGAGGCAATAAAATACTACTCAAATGCTCAGCAGAAGGCCCGCGAATCAGGCCAAAACGATGTCTTGGACCGTTGCCGGGAGGTCCTGGAGGCGATCAGTTTCTACAACGCAGGCAAGGATTACCGCCAGTCAAACCTCCTTCAGCGGTCCACGGAAAGTTTCGAACGCGCATTGGGCATCTCCAAACGGATTAAGAACGAAGAGATCACTGTTAAATGCCTCCGACAGTTGAGCCTCACATATTGGCAGATGAACGATTTGAAGAGTTTTCTTTTGCGCAATGAGGAGGCCCTGGAATCCGCGAGAAAGATTAAGCATAAGAAGGAAGAAGGGCGGTGCCTGAACAACATCGGACTCTATCATTGGAAATCGACAAATTATTCCAGCGCGCTAAAATATTTCCAAGAGGCGTTACAAATTTCCCGAGACATGAATGAGATTCAGCCCGAAGCGGAAAGCCTTAACAACATTGGAATCATCTATAAAGACCTAGGCGACTTCGAAAAAGCGATAAGTTATTTTTATGGTGCTTTAGACATTGATAAAAAAACCCAAAACAAAGCAGCAATATCCTATGACATGATAAATATCGGCTCCGCATATAAGGCCCAAGGCAATTCAAATAATAATGTCGCTGGAATATATCGAGCGCTGAATTGCTTTACCGATTGTTTGAATCTTCTGGATGCCAATAGTGAAATATTGGTGAGAATTTCATTATTAAACAATATCGGAGCTACTTATTGCGATCTCGGGAATTATCAAAAAGCGTTTGATTACTATCTTTTAGGAATAGATGAAACAAATAAAAGCAAGCTATTCGAAGAAACGTCCTTCCTTCACAATAATATTGGCGACATTTATCTAAAGCTTAATAAGATTAATAGTGCGAGCAACTCTTTTACAAAAGCAATATCGCTTGCAGGCAAGTTTCAACTTAGGCGAGCCTTATGGGAGGCATATTATGGGCTCGGCCAGTGTTATGAAAAAAAGGGAGAGTTCCAAGCAGCCCTTTCCAATTATGAAAAATCGGTTGAAGTCATCGACCGCATAAGAAGTCGAATCCCGCTGGATACGTTCAAAGCCGGGTTTGCCAGGGACAAGCTCAAGGTATACGAGCGCACTTTGGACCTTCTTTTCCAATTGAAAACGGCCAATCGGGAAGAACCGCTTATCGAGAAGATGTTTTCGATCGTTGAGAAGGCAAAAGCCAGGGCTTTTCTTGAGAGTCTCGCGGATGCCAAGATCGACTTCAAGGAAGGCCTGAAACCGGCATTCAAAAAGAAACAAGAAGATATATCCAGGGAGATCTCCTCGATCGTTTTTCAGCTGTCCAGCCCGGCTCTCGGCGCCGAAGAGAGGAAGGAGCGGATCTCAAGGCTTGGACGTGCCGAAGACGAGTATATGAGGCTCATGTCCGAGATGAAGATGGAGCGGCCCGAGTTGGCGAACTTGGTCTCTCCCGAAACCTGTTCTCTCCGCCGGCTCAAAGAGGAGTTCCTGGATGATCGGACGGGGCTCGCGGAGTACTTTCTCGGCGAATCCAAGTCCTTTTTGTTCTTTGTCACAAAAAAGGGGTCCGAACTCTTCGAGTTGCCTTCCCGCGAGGTCCTGGAGAAGTCCCTCAAGGGGTATCTCAAGGCGCTCGTGACCCCGGACCGGAAGGGATTTTCCGGTTCCCTTGCGTCGGAACGGATAGCCGGGGAGCTCCTTTTCCCCCTGCGTCTCCCGATTGCCGCTGGGATCGACCGGCTGATCATCATTCCGGACGGCGTCCTCTATTATCTCCCGTTCGAAACGCTCGGCATTCCCGGAGATGGGCGGCGGCGCCCGGGTTACCTCATCGAAGACTACGAAGTGTCCTATGCCCCGTCCTCCTCCTCCCTCATCCTTTTATCGGAAAAAACGACCGGATCCCGGCCCAAGTCATTCCTTGGCTTCGGGGACCCTGCCTATGACTCAAGGAAGTCGCGCGGCAACGGCATGACTCCGGTTGAGGGCGAAATGCCTGGCGAAATCTATCTTGGCCAGGGGTTTGATTTTTCTCCTCTGCCTTTCAGCAAGAAAGAAATCTTGGACGTCGCCGGGCATTTTCCGAGAAAATCGCGGGACCTTTATCTGGGCAGAGAAGCCCAAGAAAGGGTCTTGAAGGGGCTTCCGCTCGAGGACTATCAGATCGTCCATTTTGCCTGCCATGGATTGCTCGATGAGAAGGTCCCCTTCCGGTCGGCTCTGGTCCTTTCCAAGGATGAGCGAAAAGAAGAGGATGGATTCCTCCAGGTCCGCGAGATCTACAACCTGAGAATGAATGCCGATCTGGTCGTCATGTCCGCCTGCCAGACAGGTAAAGGGAGCTTGGAGCGGGGGGAGGGCCTCCTGGGTCTTCCGAGGATCTTTTTTTATGCGGGTTCGAAGGCCGTTGTTTCCGCTCTCTGGCCGATCGGTGACCGATCCACGGCCGGTTTCATGGACAAGTTCTATGGTTTCCTCTCCGGTGGCTACAGTAAAACCGCGGCTCTTCGGTTGGCGAAGCTGCGAATGATCGGTTCCGAATTCTCCCACCCGTTCTATTGGGCGGCCTTTGTGTTAAATGGAGACCTCAACCCCGTCCTTCTGGACCGGCCCGTTCCTGCACTTCCATCGGCCGAATCTCAGTCGGTGAGGAAGAATGACCGGAGTCCCGACTCTCGTTTGTTGCCGTTCTGATCGTATGCCGTGACCGCCCAATAGTAGGTCTTATTCCGGGCGAGCATCCCCATGGCGGATAAGGGCAGGGTAGAGGCGCTGACCGTTATCTTGGCGCCTTCCCAGATCTGGTTCAGGGCCTCATCGTAGAGCTCGACGACGTACGCGGCAGGCCCCGGAAGCGGCTCCCATTTAAAGACCAGCGGCGAAGCCGCGGGCGCTTGGCCTAACGGCTGTATGAGCTCCAGGGGAGAAGGCGTCTTCCCCCTGCCGTCGTTACGACCGAGCCCATGCCTGAGCATGAGAACTCCCGCGATCATGCCGATAACCAAAAGGAAAACGGTCGCGTATCTCTTTTCGAAACGGGGGAAAACGGCGGATACGACCTTCCTCAGGATGAAGCGGCCTCCGTGCCGGCTTCCTCGAATGTCGTCGAGTTTTTCGGCCAGTTCCCATTCCCGGTCCAAGAGTTGCCGGAGAAAGTCGAACTCCTGAGCGCAGGAAGGACACTGGGAGAGGTGATCAACGATGGCGTCCTTTTCATCTCGCGTTGAGGTGGGATCGAATGATCTCCGGAGGAAATCTGGGGATGGACAAGATTCCCTGGATTCCCGGCCCTTTCCCGCGACGTAGGCTTGATAGATCCGTTGAAGGCCCTTGTTATCGATCTTCATGTTCGATGTCCGTTTTTTTGAGGGATTTCTTCAAGTCGGAAAGTCCGCGGTACAGAAGATTGCGGGTCTTATGCCGGCTCCATCCGTAAAAGCGGGCGATCTCTTCGAGGCTCATGTTGAGCAGATAGAGTTTGACCACATTCCTCCGGCTATCGATGAGGGCGTCAGCGGCCCTGCCGACGACCTCCCTCAACGTTACGTTCCGCAAGGTTTCCGGGCTGTACATGTCCTCGCGTTCGGCGACTTGCCTTTGTCTTTCCTGGCGAAAGATCGCCTCTTCCCGCCTGAGCCTCCGGATCTGGTCGATCACCGAAGAATCCACGATCTTCTTAATATAAGACGCATGATTAACTATATTTTTCTCACCTTCGAGGAGCTTCCATATCTTGATCCTGACCTCCTGAGCGACATCATCCGGATCGATTCCGAATCTCTGGATGTCGAATTTCTGGATGTGGGCCCGGACAAAACCCGAAAACCTGGCCAGGAGGCTTGCGAGCTCTTCCTCGCGGGCTTTTTTAGAGATCATCTGTCCTTTTCCTTGGGTCCTGACAAGAATGCTTCATTCATGGAGTTTCATTATTATAGATGATTTTCGATACGATTTTTTCTCACCTTAACGAATAATGTGAGAAATTCTCTGGAGAACAGACGTTCATCTTATATGAGAAAGCACAAAGAGCCCGGGTGGGGGCGAAGAAAATGGAGGTCCGATGAGCGTCAGGATCGGCGGAGAAGATATGGATCGCAGAGAAGGCATGGAGGTCATCGAGAAAGCCGCCGGATGTGATAAGAACGTGTTGATCCTTGGAGAGACGGGGACGGGTAAGGACGTCGCGGCGAGAAGGATCCACGAGTTGAGCCCGAGGCGCGCTTTTCCGTTCGTGGCCGTGAATTGCGCCAGCCTCCCTGATGAGCTTGTCGAGGCCGAACTCTTCGGATACGCCCGCGGTTCGTTCACGGGGGCCGTCAAGGAAAAAGAAGGGCTCCTCGAAGCCGCGGGGAAAGGAACGGTTTTTTTGGACGAGATCGGGGAACTTTCCTTCCATCTTCAAGCTAAGGTCCTGCGTTTGATCGATAAAAAGGAGGCCCGGAGGATCGGAGAGACAACAATGAGACATGTCTCCGCACGGTTCATTTTCGCGACCAACAAGGACTTGCAGGAGGAGGTGAAGATGGGGAGGTTCCGCAGCGACTTGTACTTCCGGGTCAACGTAGTCCGGATCCGGATGCCGCCCCTTCGGGAAAGGATGGATGAGATTCCCCTCCTTGCCCACCAGTTTCTCGAGCGTGAGAACGCGCGCGGAAACGCCAGAAAGGACCTTTCGCCCGCCGCCTTGAAGAAATTGATGAACTACGATTTCCCGGGAAACATCCGCGAGCTGGAAAATATCATCGAAAGGGCCTTCATCCTGTGCGAGGGTGATATCATCCGGGATAACGATCTCAGGCTTGAGGGAGAGGATTGGCTCCTGGAGGACAGCGGTCAAGTCACTCCAGAATCTCTGAGGCGCGCTTTATCGAGCTGCCGTTGGAACAAGACGAGAACAGCGAGCGAGATCGGCAAGAGCCGGCGTCAACTCTACCGGTTGCTCGAAAAATACCGGATGGACGACTGCATCCGAAAGGGCCTTTTCTTCTGAGATCGCTCCTTAGGAGAATTCGGATCGGAATCTATCCTGAAGTGCCGGGCTCAAGACCTTTTTCGGTTCCAGGTCCGGAACGCCAAGAGGATCATGATGCCAGCACAAACGGAACTTACAAGCAGGATCCATCTCTTAAACGGGGAGGGAAAGATGACGCCGTCGGGCTTGCCGTTCAGGATGAATCCGGCCCAATAATAGGGGTGGGAAAGGACCTTGGAGCCGATCATCTCCAGCTTGGCCCGCCGGAGGGCGTTCATCGGGTTCTCCGAGGACCTCAGGTGGCGGTAGAACCTCTCCATAAGCTGGGAGGTGGCCTGGTCGTTGACGGCCCAGAGGCTCATGAGGACGGATGAGGAGCCGGCGTAAAAGAAGGCCCGGCTCAATCCTTCGATCCCCTCGCCCCGGATGAACTGTCCAAGGCCCGTCTGGCAAGCGGAAAGGACCACCAGGTCCGCGTTCATCTTCAGGTTAAAGATCTCACGCATCTGGAGGAAGCCGTCCTCCGAGGGGTCCTGGTCCAGGGAGAGGATGATGGAAGACCGGGCGGGTTTTTTGTCGTCGATCAGGCCGTGTGTCGCGAAGTGGATAATCCTGTAGTCCGTAAGCGGCTCGGATTTGAGGCGATCCTCGGAGGCGTTCTCCCTCTGGAACGCGGAGGCGCGGGAGGCCTTGAAGAGGGATGCGATCCCCCGCGTTTCGAGCCCGCTGTATTTCAGCCTGAAGAAATTGAGCGAGGGATTGGAATAAAAATCCTGGAAGATGTCCGGGCCCTGCCCGCGGATGTCCTCCTCGTTCGATCCGTAGTACGGGTCGCCGAACGCCAGGAGGTCTTTTTTCGGCCGCGACCGGAGGCCCTTTTTCCGGATGTTCAATTCGCGGAGTGAGGAGAGTGACGGGACATAAGCGACGGCATAATCCTGGACCAGCCACCTTTCCTTCCGGTCGTCCGGGACGAGGGCCTCGAAGGGCAGAAGGTTCAGGATGTCATCGGGAACAAAGACGATCCGCTTCGTGCCTTTGGTCAGGCCGGGCAGGACCAACTCCTCGAACAAAACACGGCCGAGCCTGAAATCTCGGTTGTCCTTGTCGGAAATGGCCTTGCGGTACTCCGCGACCTGGTCCTGGAGGACCCCCCGGGCCGGGGCCCGGAAGATCCGGAAGTCGTCCTTTCTCAGGACGAACCCATAGGACCGGTCCTTCCCCAGGGTGTAAGCGAAGAACGCCGTCTCGGCGTCGGCCATCCGCTTGGCTTCGTCGAGCGTGATGATCTCCGGGTATTTGAGGCCGGCATAGGCGGGGCTCGTCGTGCGGATCTCCCGCTTCAAGGTGTCCAGCTTTTCTTCAAAAGTCTTGACCTGCTCCGTGATCCTTGCCTTGTCCTCAGGGCTGAGGCCCGGCATGAGCAGCTTCGTGTACAATTGGGAGATCTCGCGCATGATCTCCTTTTCTTGGTTGACCAGCTTGAAGTCGACTCCCTGCGATACATTGACCTCGGAGACCTCGAGGCTGTCCAGGAACCCCCGCGCCTTGGCTTTTTCCAGGTAGTTGAAAGCCTCGGTGCCGCGCTCTTTATTGTTTTTATCAATGTCCAGGGTCGCCAGGAGGTCGATGAGATTCTGGTAGGCGTCGATCCGTTTCCCCGATCCCAGGTAGCTGGCCTTCAATTCCTCCTGAACGCTGTTATACCGGATCTCTTCGATGACGCGGATGGAGTTCTCGTAATTATTGATGGCTTCTTCATAGCGCTTCTGGTTCTTCAGGGAGTTGGCGATCTCAAGGTAAGCTTCCCAAAGGATGTCGCCTCCATTTATCCCCAGGGCGACATCGATCGCTTTTTGGTAATAGCGGGTGGATTCTTCATAATTGCCTAGGTTGGAATATACGATCCCGATATTATTAAGCAACATGCCTAACGGATTATTGTCTTTCATTTCTTGAGCTTGACTTAGGGCGAGTTCAAAATATTCAAGTGCTTCAGAATATAACCGCAGGTGAGATTTTACTGATCCAATGTTATTTAGAATTTGGATAATGAATTTATTGTCTTTTACTTCTTTCGCCAATTTTAGTGAGTCGCTAAAATAAGTTAAGGCCTTATTAAAGTCTTCCTTGTTATCAGACAAGAATCCCTTTTTAATAAAGGCCGTTCCAATAGTGTTATAATCCTGCGCGAGGTTAGCTTTATCAAATAGTTCTTGATCAAGATTATATGCCTTTGTAAGATAATTGAGAGCATTTTCATAATTGCCTAGATATACCCAAATAATCCCCAGGTTGTGCAGGGTATTAGCTTGGTCTGAGGCATTGTTTTCTTTTATGGCAATCTCTAAAGCGGCCTCGTAAGAGTTAAGCGCAGACGCATAGTTATCTATTTTCCAATAATATAAACCCAGATTATTCAAGCACCTCCCTTCTTCTTTTTTATTGCCGATGGAGATCGATATTTTTACCGCTACTTCATTGAGTTTATAAAACTCCCTGTAATCGGCCTGATCCCAATACAAGACACTAAATTGCCGTAAACATTTAACTTCATGGTCCGGACTTTTAATTTCCCTTGACAGGGCAATCGCTTCCCGGAAGCGATCCATGGCCATACTTGGCTGCTTAGAGGACCGAAATTCTTTCCCTTCCTGATAAAGGCGGTAGATTTTTAGAAAGGCGGAAGACATCTCTTCTTTCTTTTTATCGGAGATCTTTTGAGCCAGGGCCAGGGCTTTTGCATAATAATCCGTGGATTCCTGGAGCTTGCCGGTGTTCCAATAAACGAGTCCCAGGCTCAGAAGGGAATCGAGCTCAAGGACGGCTTGGCCTTCTTTCCGGGACTCCTTCAGGCACCTGCTAAGGATGGCGGCTGACTTATCATAGTCTCCTTGGCGGCGGAGCCGGTCTCCCTCCTGGAATAGGCCGGCGGGGGAGACGGAATTCTTGCCGTCCTGATAGCTGATCGAACCGTAGGTTAGAGCGACGAGAAAGAGCAGCAAGGTCCCGGCCTGCAAGATTCTCTTCACATTCATTCTCGAAGTCTTCGTTTTGGGCAGATCGAACAATTGGCCTGGAACATGAAGGCCAACGATCTGCTTGTCAACTATAAGAAACTTGGGA